>ULYL01027400.1_pt1 | contig 22160 bp, 17 predicted proteins | sample 1962211 | NCBI WGS metagenome assembly ULYL01 (sample SAMEA4835864, study PRJEB28245) | human gut metagenome | biome: gut microbiome; material: fecal sample | place: Denmark | collected 2008
AGCACGTGACACCCACAATCAGATCGAATACGCCAAGGAGACCGGCCTTGAAGAAGGACTCGCAAAAGGACTCGCGAAAGGGCGTGTAATAGGTCGCGCGGAGGGACTTGAAGAAGGACTCTCGAAAGGACGTGAGGAAGGTAGAGAGGATGCGAAACAACAAATCGCGATTAACCTGCTTCAGTTGGGGACGTCATGTGAGATCGTGGCGAAGGCGACCGGCTTGTCGCTGGAGGAAGTTGCTAAGCTAAAGGAAAGCCTCTGAGTACGCCAGCCTTGACAACATTGACAAACAAAATTACGTAAAGGCCATGACAACAGCACGTGACATCCACAATTAGAGATGAAGTGTGTACTGAAATAGACGAAAGCGAGGGCGCTGCGGAAGTGCAGGGTCCTCGCTTGGGTGTTATTGTTCTATGTCCGTTATATTAATTGCGGACTGTCTGAAAGGCAATTCAGGGAGTCTATTGGGACTGGGCAACGCCGTCAATGACTAGTTTACCGGTGGTTCCAGGAACGAATCTGCCGTAGAGATTGCTGTGTCCAGGAGCGGTTTTGCCGGTCTGGGTTATGGTGTTTCCTGATTCGGTGATGTTATTGATAGACAACTCGCCAACATTTGCAGTACCGACTACTACACCTACTCGCCAACCACCATCGTCAGTGGATGTGAGAACGCAATTCTTTACCGTACAGTCAGAGATGGTGTGGTAGGTTGCAGGGTTACAGCCGGCATGGCCGATAATACCACCTACTGAACCTTTAGCTGAAATTTTACAGCCCTCTACTGAACATTTGGTAATCTTGATATATGTGTCAACCGGTCCATCATCAGGTTTATTATAACCTGAGCTCCAACCGATTAGACCACCTACACGCGCGCCGCCGGTAGAAATCATTTCAGAATTCGTAAGATGACAATTATCAAGTTCAATCTTAGGCATGCTATCTACATTGCAGACAAATGCGCCAATACCCTGATCGCTGGTAGCATCGTTAATCTTAACACCATCCAATGTAAGATCCTTGACAACGATTCCTGAATTACCTGCGAAACCACCAGCAAATAAAGGAGCATTAAGTCCGGAAATCTTGTGACCATTACCGAGCACAGTCACCACACCGGCACCATGATAACCATCTACTTTAGCAGGAACCCAAGTTTCGCCCTCTTTCAGGACAATATCTTTTCCAATTTCAATGACATTGTCACCAGAGCCAGCGCTTGTAAATGCTGTAAGGGTTGCGCGGAGTTCTGCAGTCGTCATAACGACAGGCTTTGTGCCGCGGACAACTGTCCAGACTCCTTCTTCCGCCTCAACTGACATATAGCCATCTGCAAGGAAATTCGTGTGGGCACCTTCAGCTGCACAGTCGGCAGGATTGAATTTCTCGAATTCGCCACCTGATACCATAATCTTAGCAGTGCCATTTTTGCAATTTGCATCATAGCAGTTCAAAACATAGCCATATGGCGATGGGAGTTCCGAAGGCTGCTGAATGCTATATTTTCCACCCTTAATCTCTACACTGCCTTCAAAAACATATACAGCATGAACATTGCCGACATATGTTCCGTCCTCAATTACAACTTTACCGCCATCCATAACATCTACGGCAAAGCAGTCATTTTCCTTTGCCTGAAGAGTTCCGGCGCCCTTGATTGTAAGACTACCTCCTCTAACAGAGAGAAGAGACCAATCATTCGCAGCGGTATTCCAAATATCAGTAGTATTGCTGATAGTCTTACCGTTAAGGTCGAGAGTCACTTCCTTGCCTGGCATCACTGCAATGGACTCGTCGAGAACAAGGTCATCTGCCAATGTCGCCTCGCCACCTGTTGCGAAGAGCGCTTTCAACGACTCCACATTCTTGATATTGACAAGGTCAATGTCATTGTCAGGCTCATTGAAAATAGGGACGATCTCAACATTGAAGATCACCTGTGAGGTGAGGAGATTACCGAGAATGTTAGTGCGGTAGTTGTTCTGGACCGGAGTCTGAGGTGATGAAGCTGTGATTGCATCACCCGTTGCAGGAATAAACTCAGCGGTAACATTGGAAATGTGCTTCTCGTCTTGCTTACCTACAGGGATGATGTAATTCATTGTCATCCAAGCATATTTGGTTCCATCTTTGATAACAAGCGGCTCAACAGGAATCTTAGCTGCAGCAAATGTGACTTTATCAGTAGCCGGGCCTTCGACTTTACCTTCTGCATTGAAAGTATCAAATACATTGGCAACGTCGGTAGCTGTGAAAACACTCTGTTTAGGAACAAAGCCGGCGGCAGCAGCCTCAAGGAGATCAGCAGTACCGAAGTTCACCTGTGCGAAAGGACGGTAAAGCTTGATAGTCTCTGTCAATGCGCCATTGACCTTCAGCTCTTTACGCGTTGCGTAGAATGCGTCGCGAGTCTCGTCATTGGCGACTGCACCCTCATAGGAAATCTTGATGTTCTTCAGGTCGTCAATGTTGTAGCAGGTAGCACCTTCAGCCTGAGCCCAGAACACGAAATTGTAGGTCTTGCCCTTTACGAGGCTGAACTTCACCTGAGTTTTCAGGTCGGTGAATGTGGCAGTCTTGTCGAGGTCTAGCTTGGTTTTCTCTGCGTTGTTCTCGTAAACTGACACATAGAGAGTCTTGGCAGTCTGACCGTCGCCAAGAGCCTTGGTCGCCATTTCGCCCGGCAATGCAGCTGTGAACGTCACGTCAACCATCTGTCCGTCAGGAACTTCTGTTACCTGTTCCTTGTTACAGCCGACTGCAAGAAATGTCAATGCAGCAGCTGCCAAATACTTAAATGTTTTCATATCAGTTATCATTATATATTGTTCTCAACAGATTTCAGTGAAAATTACTGAACTTTAGTCCCATCAATAGTTACAGAAAGGTGCGCTGCATCCATATTGTTCTTGTTTGCCCAAAGTTTGGAACCGGTGTTCTTACCTACAGCAAAGCCATTGACCGTGCAGTTAGCAATTGTAAGAGAATATGTTGCATTATAATCATTGCCGATTTCAATGGCCGCTTTGCCTGCAGAACCATTATTCCTGTCATTCAATATGCAATTCTTCACTACAAGATTTGTCGGCTTTGCGGCAGTGGCCTGTCCATAAAGAAGAATGGCTTTACCGTTAGTATTGAATGTGCACTTGTCAAACGTAACATCTGTGCCTCCCCATGTCCAAATCGAATACTGATCCGCCATCGTGTTCTCAAAGACGCAGTCTTTAAAAGAAGCTTTACCAAATAGTGTAAACTTACCGGTTATGGTACAATTCTCGAAAACCAGTTCATCACACACGACGCCATCAAAATTTCCTTCGCCTGCCTTAATCTTAAGGTTTTTGAAAGTAAAAGATGAACCGCGCTGATAACTGAGCATTCCGCCTTCTGCATTCTTTGACCCAGAAATAACATCCACAGTCTGAGAGCCGTTGCCCACTATTGTAATATTTCTAGCCTTAACTCCCTCATGAGCCAATCCAGTTTTCAATACTATAGTTGAATTAGGAGCAGCCTGTATCTCAATAGGAGTACCTACAGAGCCATTGCTAATTACATCTTCAAAACCTTCCTGATTCGCAACAGGGGTAACGCCCGCTTTGGTCACGAAGTAAGAATCACCAATCTGAGTGGATTTGTAACCGTCAGCGAGGAAGTTAGTATGAGCACCTTCAGCGGCACAGTCGGCAGGATTGAATTTCTCGAATTCGCCGCCTGTGACGATAATCTTAGCAATACCGTCCTTACGATTCTTATCGTAGCAATTCAAGACATAACCATAAGGATCAGGATTTGAAGACAACTGCTGAATGCTGTATTTACCACCCTTAATCTCCGCCGTACCGTCATAAACATATACAGCATGAACATTGCCGACATATGTTCCGTCTTCAATGACAACTGTTCCACCATCCTGAACATCGACAGCAAAGCAGTCGTTTTCCTTAGCCTGAAGAGTTCCGGCGCCTTTAATCGTAAGACTACCGCCCCTCACAGAAAGAAGAGACCAACTAGCTATAGATTCATTCCACAGATCAGCAGTATTGCTGACGGTCTTGCCGTTAAGGTCGAGAACGACTTCTTTACCAGGTTCTACAACAACGGTCTCACCAAGGACTACGTCTTCGGTCAGTTTCGCCTCACCGCCTGTCGCGAAGAGCGCACGGAGAGATGCCTCGTCCTTGACATTGACAAGGTCGATGTCATTGTCCGGCTCATTGAAGATAGGGACGATCTCGACATTGAAGATCACCTGTGAGGTGAGGAGGTTGCCGAGGATGTTGGTGCGGTAGTTGTTCTGGACCGGAGCGTTCGGCGCGGACACAGTCACAGCTTCGCCGTTGTTCGCCTTGAAAGTCGCAGCAACGTCAATGTTGTGGGACTCGCCCTGTTTGCCGACCGGGATGAGGTAGTTCATCGCGAGTCGGGTGTAGGTCTTGCCGTCGAGTGTCTTGAGGACGTCCGCCGGAATCTCGGTTTCTGTCAATGCAACTTCGACTTTATCTTTTCCTTCTTCAGCGAAGGTGTCGAATGTCTTTGCCGCCTCAGATGCCGTGAATGAGCTGACTGCCGGGTTGAAGCCTGCCTTCTTTGCGTCAGCATAGTCTGCGGTCGCGAAGTTCACCTGCGCGAAAGGACGGTAAAGTTTGATGGTTTCTGTCAATGCCCCATTGACCTTCAACTCTTTACGTGTAGCGTAGAACGCATCGCGCTTCTCGTCGTTGGCACCTGATGTATAGTCATTTACCTTGATACTTTTCAGGTCGGTGACGTCGTAAGGCGCATCTTCGGCCTGAGCCCAGAACACGAAGTTGTAGGTCTTGCCCTTCACGAGGCTGAACTTCACCTGAGTTTTCAGGTCCGTGAATGTGGCAGTCTTGTCGAGGTCTCTAAGATGAGTTTTATCAGCGTCATTCTCGTAAACTGATACATAGAGCTTCTTGGCGGTCTGTCCATCGCCAAGTGCCTTGGTCGCCATTTCGCCCGGCAATGCAGCCGTGAACGTCACGTCAACCATCTGTCCGTCAGAGACTTCCGTCACCTGTTCCTTATTACAGCCAACTGCGAGCAATGTCAATGCAGCCGCTGCCAAATATTTAAATGATTTCATAATGGTTATCGTACTAATTTCTGTCAATGTAATCTTCACGGATTACTTATATCAGTTTTTATCAGAAAATGGAGATAACTAATTCAATGTCTGCGGAACACTATCTACAACGACCTTAAGATTAGTGGCATCTCCCTTCTTGTTATTCCACAAAGAGTTTCCAGACTTAGTTCCATTATCAAAGCCTTCTGATGTACAATTATTGATATAAACTTCGTATGGTGCCAAAGAGCTGTCAATTTCAATCGCAGCCTTACCAGTAACCTTAGCGCTTGCCTTAAATACACACTTGTTGAATGTAACTTTAAGATATATATTTTTAGTAGCATCATTTCCCTCTCTATAAACCATAGCAGCTTTTCCTTGACAATCAAAGACACAATTATCAAAAGTAATATTTGAAGCATATGTCCAAATATTATAGTCACCAGTAGTTTGTTTGAAGGTACAGTCTTTATATTCCACATTAGTCGCATATGAGGTTGGACGTCCCAAGATTACACACTTCTCATACTTAATATTACCCGAATGCTTAATACCATTATAATTACCCTGACCCTCATTAATAGTAAGGTTCTTGAAAGTAACATTATTCAAACACTTAGCATTATAATTGCCCTCTCCGCCTTTCTCTGCTGCTTCAGTATTCAACACAGTGCCTTCGCCATTTCCTATGATTGTAACTCCCTCAGCAATAACACTTTTTTCATTACCATCAACTGTAACGGTCTCTTTAGGAAGTTTGTACGTACCCGCTGCCAAAACTACAGTCGCATTTGCTTCCGCAATCGCAGTATTCAAAGCCTCCTGAGTTGTTACAGCAGGAATCGCCTCGACTTTCCAAGCCTGCTTGCCCTCGTAAGTCGTCTCTATTGCCCTATAGCCTTCAGCTACATAGTTAGTATGCTCTCCATCTGCATTATTATCTGCAGGATTGAAACCTACGAATGTTCCTCCATAAACTGCAACTGTACTTCTGGCGATTGCATCTGCTTTTATGTTAATAAGAAAACCAGGATCGCCATCCAATTCAAACACACCACCATAAATGTTTAATTCAGCTTTCTTTCTCCATGCCGGACGCATATAAATCAACTCACTTGATTGTCCATCCTTACCCAGTCCAGCATGGAAATGTCCACCATAAATATTGGCGGCGCCATCAGTAATTGTCACAGCATGGTTTCCAACACTTCCACTCCCTCCTTCAACTTTCAAATTTCCTTTGATATTTACACTTCCCCCCTGAACGAGGATAGCCTGAGAACCATTTCCGTATGTAGAATTAGATGGTCCCACAACTGTTCCGTCTCCATCAAGGGTCAATTCGCCTCCTCCTACAAATATTAACTCTGATACATCAGGCCTAAAACCAGCAGCAGGTGCTAATGACGCATCACTTTCAATAGTTAATGTACTCTTGCTTTTACTTGACATCGAAGTTGAGAATTTAATGTCATTAGAAACTGTAACCTGTCCGAAAGTAGCCATTGCTGCTGCGAGTTCCGTCTCATTTTTCGGATTGTTAAGATCCATATCTGCTGTCTCCGTCTCGAAGCCAGGCACAACAACCACATTGAACTCTGCAGATGTTGTCAAGAAATCACCTACAATATTAGTTCTCCAATTTCTTTTCAAAGGAGCATTAGGAATAGTTACAGTATAATTTGTTCCACCAACTTTCAAAGTTGCAGTAATATCATAGACACTACCCTCTTCTGAAGCAAATATATAATTCATAGCCATATACTTATATGACTTGCCTTCAACTGTAATATTTCCTTCTGGAATCTCTGCGGTAGCAAAAGTAGTTGTCTTTGTCTTAGAAACCTGCTTCTCAGCCAATGGCGAGAATTCGGTCGGGATATATACAATCTTAACTGAAGATTTCGCTTCACTGAAGTCAATAGCTTTCTTTTTTTCACCAACCTTATATGAGCCGACAGTCGCAATATTTACCTGAGCGAAAGGTCGCTTAAGTTCGATGTTCTTGCTGACAGGCCCAGTAATCTTAAGGCTCTTCTCCACTGCAAAGAACGCGTCACGATTCTCGTCATTGGCTCCCTTATGTGTCGAATAATCAGCAGTGATTTTCTTCAGACCTTCAGTTGCATCGATGGTATAGTAACCAGCTTCTGCGGTCTGAGCCCAGAAAATGAAGTTATAGGTCTGATCCTTGACAAGCTGGAAACTTACAGTGGTCTTACCTGACACAAGATCCTTATTCTGAACTCCAAGGCCCTCGATCGCATTGCCGTCGGCATCGAATACCTGATAATAGAGTTTCGTTGCCGTCATACCATCACCGATGGCCTTGGTGGCAATCTCCGGTGTAGAAACTTCAAAAGTCACATTAGATGGACCTGCGAGTTGCTCATTCTCTTTCGCGCAGGCACCTGCCAGCACAGCCATTGCTGCAATAGCGAAAGTTTTGAATAAATTCTTGTTCATAGTTTTATTGATTATTTAATTTATATATTTCGTTTAAGATATTGTCTATCACTTGATTATAATATTGAACTCACCTTCGAAGTCAGGGTCGATGGCGACGCCGCCGCCGGTATCCTGCATGAGGAAGCTGCCCTTGACGGTGGTCAGCATGCTTCGCTTGATAGGAACCTCGATCGGATTGGTCATTGACAGGCGGGTGCCTTCTTCGTCGAACAGGCCTACCGCTACCATGACGCTGGACTCCTTGCCGTTCACGAGGACGTAATCGAAGCCGAGCCGGGCATTGTGATCATCTATCAATGTTATGTCCGAACGGAACTGGACGCCGAGGCTCGAGTCATTCGGCTTGTCGTCCCACATATTGAACTTGGACGGCATGTAGCCGGTGTAGTAGAAGACGACATTGTACTTCTTCAGATCGACAATCGGCGACTTGCTGTCTCCGTCGCCCTTGGTGTCGTCAGGAGCCTTGGTATCATCATCGGCATCCTCCGCACTCTTGGTGAGCTCACCGGACACCTTGTCCTCGTTCTCCTTCTTCTTGTTCATCTCGGTGATTACCTTGGTTATAAACTCCTGGAGGTCAGTCGTTATGAATTCGAACTTGGCGAGCGGACGTTCCATATTTATGGTGCCGCTGACCGGAGGGAGCATCGAGCCGTAACGCGTGACAGTCAGTTCATTGTGCCCGACGAAAGCATCGCGGAAATCATTGTTTCCCTCGTGCTCGCCCCTCATGGTAATCTCTCGGAAACTCCTCGTGTCGTAGAAATAATCCGCTGCAGTCCCCTTCTCGACGAAATCGGTCCAGACGTAGAACATATAAGTACCTTCGTCAATGTTGATGGTGACTTCATGGTTCAGGTCGGAGACATCCTCCTTGGTGAAAGTGAAGCGCTTGTACGGAACCTCGTCATAACCGCCGTTGCTCAGTTTTCTGTAAGCTTCTATGACATAGCGGATTTCGTAGTCCTTGCCATCCTTGGAGACTCTGGTTCCCTGATTCAGGTCCATGACAAGGAACTGAGGCAATGCAGTATTGAAATCAAGTTTGAGCGTGGCATTGGCAGGAAGCTCTTCCGGCCATTCGTGGACCGCGCAGGATGCAGCTGAAAGCATCACCGCCAGAATTGCGGTCAATAATTTAACAGTCCTGTCTTTCATCGTTCCGCCCTCCTTTTCTTAAGATCGAAACTGTATGAAAATGATACTGCCGCGTGGTCGATTCCTACGAATGTAGTGTGACCGTTGGTGGCTTTAGGACCATTTTTCTCGTTGTAGAATTTGTCGTAATAGACATCATAGACTCCGGCGCCGATGGAGAATTCGACATTCCATCTCGGATGGCGCTTGGACAGAGGCATCCTGTATCCTGCTGCAAGGCCGCCGCCCCACAGAGGTCTGTCTCCGTCATATGTCTGGATACGCCAGTCTCCTTTGGTGGCGTAGTTGAAGTATGCTGTTCCGAAGTGCGCTCCCACGAAGAGGCCGTCAGGCTTGCTGAACCACCAGCGCAGTTCAGGCTGTACGGCAAATGTCCTGAATTTCAGTTCGCGGCTGAAGTAGTCCACCGCAGAGTAGTAGATAGGGAGCTGAAAAGAAAGATGAGGCGTAATGTCGATTTCGACTGCGACATTGGATATGAACATCGCCCATCCGATGGCATTGGTCTTAATGTATAGTTTTCGTGTCCACTCCTGCAGAGGTATCGTCTCGGGCATCCGCAACATCGGCACGGTCAGGCTGTCGTCCATAGGCAGGAATTCATTTGCCGGTTGCACATCGGAGTCCGCGATTTCAGGCAGATCCAGCTTGGGATTCTCTACGCCGACCTCCACGATTACCGTGAACGCCCTGAGCTCCGGGAAAAGATGCTCGTTCATATACCTCCAAGGCCTTCCGCCTGCAAGTCGCTGCAGCTCAGCCTTCAGCACTTTGTCATTGTCCACATTGGCGATAAGGTCCAACACCTCATTCTTTTCTTTCATGTCGGACTCTGCCACGAGCCGAGCAAGTCCCGCCCAGTCTTCACTGACGGTCTGTACATGAATGATGGACTCCGGAAAGTCAATGTAGCGTTTGAGATATGCGGTGAGTGTAGAACTTCTTTTGGCAGCCAACTTTTCGTTTATGGCCAATGTTCCTTCAGGAGAAGCTCCTGCGTGGTAGTTTACAGTGAGGATGTCGAAGGCGGAAGACTGTGATTTGAAGTCGTTTACACGGTCAATGAACGCCTTAGCTCTTTCTTGATTATGCTTGTAGGAAGCGTCGAACGAAGAATAACCCTGGCGGAAATAAATCCTCAGAGTGTCTGACATCTGCTGCGCACTAACGTTGACACATAGCAAAGCCAAAACAATGGTTATTAGTCGTTTCATAATAATGGTAATAGTGTTCCCCGAATATGAGGTCATAATGGTCAGACTCGGAAACTCAGTTTTTATTATCGGTGCGAATATATCAAAAAAGAGAATACGTTGTAACGATTTAATCGAAAATTTGTCCAAAAATACCAAAAATTCGACCTTATGACATTATAATCGACTGAAATCGATCAGAAATGAACCAAAATGAACCGAATTAAGAGTAAAGTGAGCCCAGACATTGACCGTCTATCTGGAGAGGAAGAGATTCCGAGCCGGAAGGGCGGAAGAATAACGGGAGCGCAGGTCGCGGAAGAGGGCGGCGGTCTGACGGGTGAAGCCCGGACCTTTCCAAGTACTTGTGTTAGTGACCATTATCCAGCATTCGCCGTCCGGATAATACTTTATCAATGCACTCGTTCCGGACAGTGTCCCTGTCCTGGTCCACTCCCCTGTCGGCTTGGTATCATTCCAGCCGAGAGAATAAGTCTGTTCATCGAACCACTGGGTCATATCTGCCACACTTTGGGCGGAAATGATATCCGGGATTTCAGGCCTTCCGTCAATGGACGCCACGAAACGTGCGAGTTCAGGTACGGAAGTCACCCAGCCGCCTGCTCCGGAAAGTGCTCTGACATCACTGCCGCCATAGCAGCGCTCCACCATATTGCCGCTGTTGTTGTATTCCTCCACCAGACAAGTGTCCGCACCATTGTAGTAACGGACTTCATTCGGGAGCCTGTCCGCGTAATAGTTGCCGCCGATATGCATATCATAGCAACCTGCCCTGTAAAGCACACTGTCTCTCATAAAGGTCTCATAATCAATGCCTGAGACTTTCTCGACAATCATACTGAGAAGGAGATAGCCGAAGTTGGAATAATACTGGGACGTGCCCGGCGCGAAACGGAGACGACGCTTCAGCTGCGTTTTCATCAATGTCTCATGGTCCGGCGGGGTATCCAGATGGTTCTGCATCATAATAGTCCTTGTGGAGAACATCGGGTCACCTCCGTAGGAAGTGAAACCGCCCTTATGACGAAGCAGGTCCTCAACGGTGATCTTGTAGTAGTTCTTGTCCTTTATAATAGAGGTATATAAAGAGTCGTTCAGAATGCCGCGCGGACCGAAGACGGTATCGGCCAATGTAAGTTTGCCTCTTTCCTGCAGCATCATTATTCCGGTGGCGGTCAGCAGTTTGGAAACTGAAGCTACCCGCATGATATTGGTCGGGGCCATCCGCACTCCTGCTTCTTCATCGGCCCAGCCGTAGCCTTTCGCATACAGGAGCGAATCGCCACGCATAATCGCGAGTGAGGTGCCACGCAGACACCATTGACGCATATAGGAAGCGATACGCGAATCCAGACCGGAGAGAGAGGATGTGTCCGACAATTCATTTGACAGGGTCTCATTCAGACTGACAGGCTCCGGCTCCGGCAAATCACTCGCCTTCCCCGTGGAAGACAATGATACACAAAGTCCTACGGTCAATGTCACCAACGCCAATCCTGCTGTTATTCTGAGTTTCCTTCCCGTCATTATTCTGTTTCTCCCTGTACGCCTCCCGGCAAATCATCTATAAGTTTCGCCCTATGGCAAAAGTCAATAATCATATCTGCCGTTCCGTCAATCCCGAGAACCGACGAATCTACGCAGAGGTCATAATTGGAAGCGACGCCCCAGTCGCCGAAAGTGAAGTAATTGTAATAGGTCTCCCTGGTCCTGTCCTTCTTCTGCATCAGTGACTCCGCCTGCTCTGGGGTAATGCCCATACGCTCTGCAACTCGCTTGATGCGGACTTCGTCAGAAGCGGCTATGAAGACGTCAAGACATGGGCGGTCACGGAGGATGTAATCTGCGCAACGTCCGATGAAAATGGCAGAGCCCTTGTCCGCGATGGAGCGTATGACATTGCTCTGGATGACGAACAACTGGTTGTCACTCACGTAGTTGTCTGCCGAACCGAAGCGTCCGACATCCACGATGAAGCTGGACAATGCGAGGAGATTTCTCTTCTCGTCACTCTTGGCAAACAGTTCTTTGCTGAAGCCGCTCTGCTCCGCTGCCTTGGAAATGAGTTCCTGGTCATAGACAGGGATACCGAGTTTCTTGCCCAAAGCCAAGGCTACCAGTTTTCCGCCACTTCCGAACTGGCGTCCGACATTGATTATCAATTTCTTGTCTTCCATAATCAAGCCTCCTTAAATTTCATTTTACTTCCTAAAATATCCGGATCGTCACCGTCATTGAGTTTACGGAATTTGCGGAAAAGCGCTGCCAACAATATGGCAGCCATTATGATGGACAACGTGTCAGCAATCGGAAAACTCATCCAGACTCCTTTATGCCCGAAGAACACCGGCAGGAAATAAATCAGCGGCACGAGGAAAAGGAGCTGCCGGCACAATGACAGGAAAATGGACTTGTGCACCATGCCCAGACTCTGGAAGAAATTGGTGGTCGCCATCTGGAATCCCACGAGAGGAAAGGCGAGGTTTATCATCCTCAAGCCCTTGTTAGCCAATGATTTGAGTTCCGGATCACTGGTAAACAGTGATATCGCGATATCCGGGCAGAGTTCTGAAACCAGAAAGCCGAAGCATGTCACTGACGTGGTACAGATCACGGTAAGTTTGAACACCCGCCTCACTCTGCTGTATTTTCTCGCGCCGAAATTATAGCCTGCGATAGGCTGCATTCCCTGGTTGAAACCCATATTGACCATAATGAACAGGAACGAGATACGGTTCACGATTCCGTACGCGCCGATGGCAAGGTCGCCCCCGTATTTGAGCAGCTGCTGATTGATGAAGAGGGTGACGATGCAGGCCGCCGAATTCATCAGGAACGGTCCCATGCCTATGGTCAATGAATCTTTGGCGATTCTCAGGTCCAGCTTGTATTCTCTCAGCCGCTTAGGGATGTGGAGATAGTTACGCTCGTCGAGGAAGTACTTGAATGTATATAACATTGCCAAGAGCTGGCAGAGCACGGTAGCCAAGGCGGCGCCCTTTATGCCCATATCCAGGACGAATATGAATATCGGGTCCAGGATCGTGTTGGATACGACCGTGAAAATGGTAAGCCCCATCGCCAACTTCGGATTGCCCGAAGCACGTATCATATTGTTCAATCCGAAATACAGATGTGTGATCACATTGCCTATGAGGATGATCACCATATAGTCCCGTGCGAAAGGCAATGTGTTCTCGCTGGCGCCGAAGAATCCGAGAATAGGGTCCAGAAATGCCAGGGATACCAATGTGAATGACAGACCGATCAGCACATTGAGTACAATTTCATTGACAAGAACCTTGCGGGAAGCCTCGTAGTTGCGCTGGCCGAGCAACATTGACAATATCGTCGATGCTCCGACGCCCACGAGCGTTCCGAGTGCCGTGGAAAGGTTCATGAACGGGAATGTGACGGCAAGGCCTGAGATGGCATACGAGCCGACATCCTTTATATGGCCGATGTAGATGCTGTCGACCATATTATACAGAGAAGATGCAGTCATGGCTATAATAGCCGGGACTGCATACTGCATAAGCAAATCGCGTATTCTCTTATCTCCAAGTTCTGTAGGAACAGTTCCTGAAACAGCCATTCAATGCCTCCTGCTATTCTTTCGGTTTATCGACGATTTCGATTTCAAATACGAGCGGCGCATATGCCGGGATGGTGTTTCCGCTTCCGCTGTAGTCATAGCCGTATGCGGAGAAGAACATGCCCACGCCTTTTTCGTGCTTGCGCATCTGCCACAGGGTCTTGGAGAATCCGTTGATGACGGAGGAGCCGTCCGATGAGCTGCTTGAATACAACTTTATATCCGTGAAGTTCTCACCCCATGAGATTTTCACCGGAGCATATGTACTCGATGAGCTGTAGATATTATAGAACTTGGCGGTGTCCTTGATGGTCGTGTCGAACACCTGCCTGTTCAGCAATCTTCCTGTATAGTTTATGTAAATGCTTGTGTCAGAAGGGAATGAAACAGTGTCATCCGGTGCTTTCGTCTGCTTGTAGTAGAAGCCCCAGGACAATGAATCGACTCCGCCCAGATACTTCGCGCCGTAGATCTGCATGCTGTCGATCTGGGATTTCAATATGTCTTCAGTTATGCCTGCGAGAGTGAGTTCATATACCGCAGTGGAATTGTCGTTCGAATGCTTGAGATAGTCGGCCGGAGTCTTGTATCTTGTCGTGGTCATGAGCCAGGACGGGATGAGCGCACGTCTTGTGCCTCCTACCCTCATTCCTTTCAGCATGTCCTCCACGCCGACCGGAAGGCTGTTGCTGTATGTAGGCCAGGACGATGTGCCGTAATAATGGGACTTCTCGTATTTGCCGAGCTGCTGTGCGAGCTTCTTACTGTTGGTGGTAGTGATGTTGCCGTCCATGTCCCTTACGGTGCAATGTACCATCACGTATTTCTGCGAGTTGAAGACTTCTCCGTCACCGGCTTTGTCGTCCAATATATATATTCCAAGTTCCGTCTTGGTCGCTTCGGGATGTTTCTGGCTGACCCAGGCCTCCACATAGCGTTCTTCATCTTCGAAAGGCAGAGTCTTCTCCGATTTTGCACAACCGGTGAAAACGAAAGCCGCGGCGAATGCGCTTGCCGCAATGAGTTCTACAATTCTTATATTATTCATTTTCAATATATTATCTATTTAATCATTCGTTATCGACTCTACCCAGATGCGATAGACCAAGGCGGAGTTTGCAGGAATCGTGCCTAACTCGCGTTTGCCGAAACCATATTTTCCTGAAAAAAGTATATAACATTCCTGGCCGGCCTTTACGCCCTCCAAGCCATATTTCAGTCCTTTCACGAAGCCGGACTCGCTGAGTTTCACTGTCTTGACCTCGAAGACCGAGTCGTCGGAGAGTGTCCAGCCGGAGCCTTTGGCCACTTCTTCACTGTTGGTGGCGAACATGTCGGAAGCATTGACAGAAGTGCCGGAAAGCACATATCCCGCATAATGGAATGAGACTGTCCCATTGACGGAAAGGCTGTCGCCGTCGCCGGGAACTACCACAAGCCTGGTTACACCTTTATTATATACTACATACGCGGTGTCCACTGACTTCAATGTGGAGTTCACAAAAGACTCTATGTTCTGCTCCTGTCTGGAATACCTCAGTTTCACTTCCTCCTTGGAGCAAGCGAAGACCATGACGAGTGCAATGAGCGTGACCAATAATTTATCTGCCTTCATAATCTCCTGATTTAAAGTACTCTGACGTCACCTTCAGCAGGTATTTTTCAGCCTGTGACGGTGATGATATGTCAGCGGGATTCCCGTCATTGGCCTTAAAGAAAAGCCGTCCGCCGGAAGCGTTCTCATGGCCGCCGCCGTGGAAATAGGCCTTCGAGCAACCGACTGCCGAGAAGCCTTTCTTGGACCTGATGGAGACGCGGAAGAAACCGGCATCATCCTGCTTGAGGAAAATGCTCATCTTCACGGATGCAATGCGGAGCGGCTCGTTCACGAGGCCTTCCGTCTCACCTTCCGATATATTGAATTCTGATGCAATCTCTTCTGTCAGAATCATATACGCCACGCCGTAATCGGTGAGTTTCATATTCTGATACAGCATATAGCCCCACAGCCGCACGCGTTTTTCGGTTCCGCTCTGATACAGGTTCGAGAGTATCGCGTCCCTGTCCACGCCGACGCCCAGGAGGGCTGATGCCATGGTCAATGTAGAGGGATACACGGAGTTCGCGAAGTTGTTAGTGTCCGTGGTCATTCCGGTCATGAGTGATGTGGCCGATATTGCCGGAACAAGAGACGCATCCGCGTGGATGTCAGGCATTGACATGAGGACATTGAACAGAAGTTCGCAGGCTGAAGAGACCGCCGTCTCGGAGAACACGACATCGAAGGATTCGGTTTCCGGGGCGAGATGATGGTCAATGAGGACCTTCCTGCACATGGCTGCGCGAAGCATCGGTTCGAGGTCGCCCGTGCGTGTGAACGAGTTGCAGTCCAGACAGAAAACCAGGTCGGTTTCAGCTATGCGTTCACGTGCGGAATCGCTGTCAGAGGGCCACTGAAGCACGTTTTCCTCCGGTGTGCCGCTGAGCATGAAGGTCAATGTCTCAGGAAGAGGATCGGAGTAGATGACTACGGCGTCTTTGCCTCTGGACAGGAGATAGTGCAGCATCGCCAATGTGCTGCCGACCGCATCTCCGTCAGGACGGATATGAGCCACGATGGACACATTCCCGGCGTCCCGGACCAATGTTTCGAGTCTTTCCACTGCCTTCGTGTCGATATTTACTGTATTTCCGTTCATCTGCCGCTTTCTTATACCTGATTGTTCCGGATGCAAATTTACAAATTATATTGCATTTCATAAATCAATTTCATAACTTTGTCGAGTATGAGAATTTGCGGGCGGCAGTGAAAATCGCCGCTGAAGTTCCAGCCACGTTTATAATTGATATTATAAAACTCAAAACATAAAATGAAAGGAATAGTTAAAAAGATCGTCAGCGTACTGCTGCTCTTTGTTATTGCCGGACTCGTGTATGCATGCATCAAGAGTATTATGGAGCCTATCAATTTCAACAAGCAGAAGGCTTACCGTGAGACTGTCGGTATCCAGAGAATGAAGGATGTCCGCACTCTTCAGGAGGCATTCAAGTCTGTTTCAGGCCACTTTACCGCATCTGCTGACTCCCTCGTGGACTTCTACAAGAACGGCAAGATGGAAGTGATCATGCAGATCGGTTCAAATGACGACTCTCTTGCAGTTGCAACTACTGAGAAACTCAAGAAGTCACGTAGAGGCATCACCCCAGAACAGATGTATGAGCTCTACAAGAAAGGTGAGCACCTCGTATTCTCCATCTCAAGCAAAGTGGATGTGAAGGATACACTTTTCAACACAAGAAACGATTTCAACATTGATTCTCTCAAATACATTCCTTTCTCACAGGGCGACACCATCCAGATGGAGTCAGTCATCAAGGAAGTATCAGGTGTGAAGGTTCCTCTCTTCGAGGCGAGAATGCCATACAAGTCTCTTCTCAAAGGTCTTGACAACCAGCTCAGAATCAATCTCGATGCTGACCGCAAGGCTATGAACCGCTACGAGGGACTTCAGGTAGGTAGCGTTTCAGCACCTAACAACAACGCCGGCAACTGGGAGTAGTCCGTCGGGACTCACTCACTTCATATAAGAATATGAGCCAGACGAATAATATAGAAAGCAGAATATCCATTCAAGTAGCCTTGAGTGGATATTCTTTTAAGATACAGGACAATGAGGGCGAACACTTGTCGGGCTGGCTTACGCCTGAGAGGATCTTCACGACTCCCGAGTTCCAGAAGAGATATGACTCGGTGAAGATTTCGCTTCTGACACCGAAAGTGGCCTTGATTCCGGAGCAGTTCTTCAATCCGATGGAGCTCAGGCAGATGCTTGGCGACGTGGTCAGACTTGGGGAAAATGATGCTGTCGAGTTTGTCAGGATGCCGGAGAGGGCTTCGGTACTGGTATTCTCGAACAATGTGGGAGAAACATTGTCAAGGATGATTTCCCAGACGGTATTCACTACAGACGGGTATCAGGCAAGGATTCTGCCGGAGATGTACTACATCCTGGAGGCGCTGGACAAGTGCAGTGACTACAACAAGATAGTGGCATCTTACGCTGACGGATATCTGCACCTGGCTGTGGCACAGGGGAAGTCCCTGCAAATCGCAAATACCTTCAGGGCAGTGGATTTCACGACGGCCGAGTACTTCATTTTCAACACATTGAAAAAACTTCAGTTGAATCCTGAGATATCGACCATCTGCTTCAGGACTCCGGTTTCTGACGAGGAGGAAATGTCATTGTACCGATATTTCAAATCAGTGGAACAGATATGAGAATTATAGGTGGTGCGCTGAAGGGCAGGAACATCGTCACTCCTCCTGATTTCAAGGCAAGGCCGACGACTGATTTCGCCAAGGAGGCGCTTTTCAATATTCTCGACAATGAGTTCGAGTTCGAGGGGCTGAGTGTGCTGGACCTGTTCAGCGGCACGGGTTCGATTTCCTATGAGTTCGCGTCACGTGGTGCTGGTCATGTGTGGTCAGTGGAGATGAATATGCAGTATTCCTCCTTTGTCAAGGAGCAGGCCAGGAAGCTGGGCCTGAAGAATCTGACTGCCGTCCATCACAATGTGTTCGATTTCATTCCCATCTGCAGGGAGAAGTTCGATATCGTGTTCGCCGACCCGCCTTATGCGCTGGAAGGGCTGGAGACGATTCCTGACAAGGTGCTGAATGCCGGATTGGTATATCCTGAGAGGTATCTGATTCTGGAGCACGGGGACGAGCACTCGTTCAAGGAGCACCCCGCTTTCGTAAAGGAGAAGGTTTACGGCCGCGTCCACTTCAGTTTCTTCGAGCCGGTAAATAATCTGCCCAAGTAAAACGTCAGGCACAAGCCCGGCGGGCAGAGTGGGCGGAGCCGGTTAAATGACATTCTTAGGCGGATGCCTCCCGGGTAGAGCTGGACTGCGCCGGTCCTCCCCACTACCGTGGGTTCTTTTCGGGAGCCAATGCCGGCTCCGCCCACTCTGCCCGAGAGACACTCCAACAATCATGTATATAACAAAACGGCCCGGAAAGTTCCGGGCTGTTTTCTGTCTATATGTAGCTAAGCGCTAGAGAACGCTCATAACCGCTTCTGCGATAGAATTGAGCTTGGTATCCACGCTGTCCGCACGGCTTGCAAGAATACAAGGAGCAGTCGTTCCTACGAGCATTCCTGCCTGACGCACGCCTGTAGAGAGTTTGGAATTCGTCTTCCAGAACACGTTTGCAGACTCGATGTTAGGGAATACGAGGCAGTCAGCGTCACCTGCTACAGGGCTGACAAGCTTCTTGATCTCAACAGATTCCTTGTCGATAGCCACGTCGAGTGCGAGAGGACCGTCAGCGATGCAGCCCTTGATCTGTCCGCGCTCTACCATCTTGGCCAATGCAGCAGCTTCCATACAAGCCGGCATTGAATCGAGAACCTGCTCTGAAGCTGCGACGAACGCAACCTTCGGCTTCGCGATGCCGAATGACTTGGCAACTTTCACGATATAGTTCGTGAGCTTCATCTTCTGACGCAGATCAGGAAGCGGAACCACTGCCATGTCGGTAAGGAATATGAGCTTGTGATAGTTCGGGCTGTCGATTACTCCTACGTGGCTGAGAAGGCCTTTAGGAGGAAGGAGACCGGTCTCCTTGTTAAGTATGGCGCGAAGGAACTTGTCAGTAGAGCAAAGTCCTTTCATAAGAACGTCACCTTCTCCGTCATGAACCATCTGGACTGCCTGTGCAACAGCCTTCAGTTCATCAGGATTGTCCACAATAGTGAATTTTGCTGCGTCGATACCTCTCTTGACGCAAACTTCATTGATAAGAGCAGCGTCACCTACGAGAACGGCTTTGATGAATCCGAGATCCACAGCCTGTGAAGCTGCTTCAATGGTATGCTCGTCCACTGCCCAGGCAGCGACCATCGTTTTGCAGACACCTTTTTGCTTGAGTTCTGCAAATACATCTGAGAAACTTGTGATCATATTTTTCCTCTAATTAGTTTTCCTCTTCGCTTTGAACGATGTGCATTGTATCACGTGCAATGACAATCTCTTCGTCAGTGGTGATGAGAGCCACTTTCACCTTGGAATCAGGCAATGAAATGATGGTATCCTCTCCCCATGCAACATTTGCTTCATAGTCGAATTTGAGGCCGAGATATGAGAAGTTCTCACATACTCTGCGACGCAAACGGCTGTTGTGCTCACCGATACCTCCGGTGAAGATGATAAGGTCAACTCCGTTCATGACTGCAGCGAACTGACCGATATACTTGATAATGCCGTAAGTCAGCATCTTGAGTGCAAGCTTGGCTCTCTGGTCGCCTGAATTTGCAAGCGCGTCGAGGTCTCTGGCATCAGAAGAAGCTCCGGAAATTCCGAGGAAGCCTGATTTCTTGTTCATCACCTCGGTCATTTCATCCGGTGTGAGGTTTTCTTTCTTCATCAGGTACGGGACCACGTTAGGGTCAATGCTGCCGCATCTTGTTCCCATGATGACGCCGTCGAGCGGAGTGAAGCCCATGGAAGTGTCCACTGACTTGCCGTTCACGATGGCCGTGATGGAGCTGCCGTTGCCGATATGGCATGTGATGATCTTGGAATTGTTGATGTCCAGGCCGGCGAACTTGGCGCCTTTCTCAGCCACGAACTGGTGGCTTGTTCCGTGTGCACCGTATTTACGGACTCTGTACTTGGTGTAATCCTCATACGGAAGGCCATACATATATGCGTATGCAGGGATGGTCTGATGGAATGCGGTATCGAAGGTAACTACCTGAGGCACAGAAGGAAGCACGGCCTGAACGGCTCTGATTCCGAGGATGTGCGCAGGGTTGTGGAGCGGTGCGAAGTCGCAGCAGATCTCGATTTTCTTCATCACGTCTTCGTTTACGAGGGCGCTTGATGAGAAATATTCTCCACCATGCACGATTCTGTGTCCTACGGCCTCGATGTCGTCAAGTGATTTGAGGACACCGTGCTCACTGTCGGTAAGTGCCTCGAGCACGAGCTGCATTCCGACTTTGTGGTCAGGAACCGGGAGGTCTTTCACTACCTTCTCTTTACCTGTAGCCGTGTGCTGAAGACAACCCATCTCCAGTCCGATTTTTTCCACGATACCCTTCGCAAGGACATCATAGACATCATCGTTTTTCATATCAAGGAGCTGATACTTAATCGATGAACTTCCGCAATTGATTACAAGAATTATCATAACTATAGTTTTTGTTTCTATTTTTTCGGATTTGACGCGGCAAAGTTAAAAAGAATTCACTACTTTAGCAAGGAAATGACCTCCAACGGTCGAGTAACTGAGCGCGTACCTATGACAGAAACTGCGGACATAAAGCCACTTGCATTGGCATTTACCTTCGGGGCGGCATCCGGACTGCTCCTGAGCCGTATTTCCATGCACGCCGCATACATTTCCTCCGCCACTTCCCTACTGGCCGCATTGACATTGACAGTCATCACTTCAGCGGACCGCCGGCAGGCGGAAATCCTGCTGCTGTTCCTGACGTCAGGCGTTTTCTGCGCCGCGACATCGACATTGACAAGTCTCGGGGCTGTCGCCGGAAAACCGCTTTTCGCGGGCCTTGCGGCTGATTTCAGGTCAATGATTTCGTCGATTCCGTTTCCGCACGAGGGGACTGCGCCTCTTGTCAATGCCCTGCTGACTGGTGACAGGTCTTCGCTGGACAGCAGCGTCATGAAGAGTTTCCGTGACAGCGGGGCATCACACATACTCGCACTGTCGGGGCTGCATCTCGGAATCATCTACGGCATCCTGCTCAAGGTGACTTCCATTTTCGGAAAGCATCCCACGATAAAGGCCGTCAGAAGTCTGATTATCATATCGTTATGCGGGATATACACTTTGGCGACCGGGGCAAGTCCGTCGCTTGTGAGGGCTTTCCTTTTCATTCTTGTCAATGAGACCGCACGTCTGACTCACCGCAGCAACAATCCGCTCCGTGTGTATTGTGCTGCACTTTTCATCCAGACGGCCATCAATCCCCAAGTGATCAGTTCGACCGGATTCCAGCTTTCCTACCTGGCGATGGCAGGCATCTTCCTGCTGTATCCTGCATTGAAAAAATGGTATCCTCAGGAGGAGGCCGCTGGCGACATGCTTATCGAAAAGGGCGCCGGCCTAACAGAAAGTGACGGGCTGGAGGGCGTGATGATCGACAAGGGCTGCTGCCGCGCGAGTCGTTGCTGGACTTCGTGGATGAAAACAATAGTGTCGGCTGCACCGCGCAAGATTTGGGATGCGGCTGCGCTGACGATTTCGTGCCAAGTATTCACCGGGCCTCTCGCCTGGTGGAAATTCGGAACGTTTCCGAAGTACTTTCTGCTGACGAATCTGCTGTCGCTGCCATTGACAAGTGCCGTCATGTTATTGTCTGTCAGCACTTCAGTCCTGTTCGCCATCGGCATCTGCCCGGACTTTCTCATCTCGCTTACCGACAGCAGCGCGTCCCTGCTTCTATTCATCATGAAGGTCATCTCCAGCATGTAGGGGCGGGGCGATTTTTCAAAAACGTCCGTGAGAACCCGCCTTTCGCCGGACAAGTTGGTCATTTGAACTGCACCCCAAAAGTTGGACACAAGTAATCAGTTT
>ULYL01057162.1_pt1 | contig 22100 bp, 25 predicted proteins | sample 1962211 | NCBI WGS metagenome assembly ULYL01 (sample SAMEA4835864, study PRJEB28245) | human gut metagenome | biome: gut microbiome; material: fecal sample | place: Denmark | collected 2008
ATTACACCGCTACGCTTGGTACCGATACAGCGCTATCGTCATATGAAGTTATTTTTGGGGGCAAGATTAGACAGATACAATGCCTTTTCGTTTTGTCTTTAATGGTCTCTATCACATATTTCTTTATGATGCCAATGGCTAATGGTTCTCCTTTTCATACTAGTTTTTATTACGTTTGTCATTTTAGCGTGATGGTAATGGGTGGTTTGTGTTACTTGCTTAGGGATAAGGTTAAATGTTCATCAATTATGAGGGATATGCTATGGATGATCGTTTCCTTCATTGCTTATTTTGTCATCTTGAAGATAGGAAAGGGCGCAATGGGAATCCGATATTATAGTCAAATCACGGCTTTGATTCCATTGCATACCTTTGTGTATTATCTCTATAAGGTCGCTTCATATTCTTGGTGTGACAAGGTATTTCATTCTCTAGTTTTGGGAAGGGTTATGTCATGGATAGCTGCTTTAACCTTGGAAGTCTATATCGTGCAATTCGCATTCATTACTAATCAATTCAATTCTATTTTCCCTCTCAACGTCCTTCTCGTATTTGCCATTATCGTCTTGGCTGCTTATTTGCTGAAGGTGATGACATCACTATTCTTGGCGGTGTTGTCTAAGGAGGACTTGGAGTGGAAAGAGATTGTGAGATTATAAAGTTAAGACGTAAAATATTAATTAAATAAATACCTTTATGAAAATGATTAAACAAGCCTTTGTAAGATGTTTCGCTGCTTTGCTTATCATGGTAGCGTTGTTCACTTTGTCAATCATCGCTGTGCATTGTATTCCAAAAAGTGTTGTGGCGGAGAATTTGTATTCTTCCACAAAAGTGATAGAACAAGAGGGACTTTACAGGGAGTTCTTCCATTTCAAGTTGTTCCAAATGGATAACTTCACCGATTGTTATATGTTCAACCTGATGGCATCCGCAGATGCTGATGAGCCTGTTCGCTCAGCCATGCTGAATGATGATTATAAGTCGAATGACTACATGAGTCTGGCTTATGATACGGAGAATGTTATCAAGGGCGATTTCAAGGGTCTCAGCAAGGAGAGCTATGGAAGATATTGGCATGGATACCAAGTGACATTGAAGCCATTGATGACTATCATGGATTATTCTGCCATCAGAATCCTCAACTATATTCTGTTCTCATTGTTGATTGTCGTATGCTCTTGGCTGATATATCGAAAGATAGGTAAAGCTGCATGCGGGTTGTTTGTCTTGTCTTTGGCATTGATCAACTTCCCGATTGTTCCTCTCTCTCTTCAATTCTCCACATGCTTCTATCTCTCCTTTTTGTCAATGATAGCAGTGATGGTCTTTCCACGTCTCGTAGAAAAAGATGATAACTTGTATTGCACTTTTTTTATAATAGGTGGAATTACCAGTTTTATGGACTTCTTGACAACACCGCAACTCACTTTGGGATTGCCAATGATAGTATGCTTGTTGATGAGCAATCGTAAGGACAAATGGAAGTATGTCATTTATATCTCCATCGCATGGGCTTTGGGTTATGGCTTGATCTGGGCTTCTAAATGGCTGGTTGGCTATTTGCTGACAGGAACGAATATTTTGGCTGATGCCATGGAGAGTGCCAAGCTCAGAACTTCTGATGTCTATAAAGGTATGCACATGACGATAGGTGGCATCTTGGCTTTTATCTGGCAGGCTGTGGAAAGGAAACATTTAGTCTTGCCTTTCTTTGGAGCCATTGTCGTTGTTGTGGCTTTGATTTTATTATATATCAAACTGATAAAGAGCAAAAAGGTTTTTAGTGAGTATGTCTTCTTACTGTTGATTGTCATGATTGTGCCAATATGGTTTTTGGTCATGAGAAATCACTCCATTCAGCATGGATGGTTCACTTGGCGAGCAGGACTTCTCTCACTTTATTCTCTTCTCTTATTGGTCTATTATACCGTGGATTGGAATCGTTTCATTAAAAAATAATCAAAATCATGAATAAAATAGCTGTATTGATACCTTGCTACAATGAGAGCAAGACCATTGCAAAAGTGGTGAAGGACTACAAAGAGGCTCTGCCTGAGGCAGAGATCTATGTATATGATAATAATTCTGTGGATGAAACTGATAGAATTGCTAAAGAGGCTGGTGCTATTGTGAGATATGAGCGTCGTCAGGGAAAAGGTAATGTCATCAGAAGTATGTTCCACCAGATTGATGCGGATTGTTATCTCATGATAGATGGCGATGATACTTATCCTGCGGAAAACGCTCGACAGATGTGTGACGAGGTTTTAGATGGGGGGGCAGATATGGTTATAGGTGACCGCTTGTCTTCCACTTACTTTGAGGAGAACAAACGTCCTTTCCATAATATAGGCAATGTGACCGTTAGATACCTTATTAATAAACTGTTTCATAGTAACGTGAGGGATATTATGACTGGTTATCGTGCTTTTAGCCGTGACTTCGTGAAGATGTTCCCTGTTTTGTCAAAGGGATTTGAAATAGAGACCGAAATGACCATCCATGCTCTGGACAAAAACATGTTGCTCAAGGAAATCCCTGTAACATATCGAGATCGACCTGCTGGAAGTGTTTCAAAACTGAATACTTACAGTGATGGCATGAAGGTGATTTTTACCATCTTCCGTCTGTTCCGTGACTATAAGCCATTGCTGTTCTTCTCTTGCATATCAGTGGTGTTGCTGGCAGTGGCTGCCATCTTGTTTGTGCCTGTCTTTTATGAATACCTACAAACAGGACTTGTGCCTCGCTATCCAACATTGATAGTTTCTGGCTTCATCGTTTTATTGGCTATGCTGTTATGGTCTTGTGGCTTGATATTGGAAGTGCTTGTGAAAAAGCATCGACAGATGTTTGAGATATTGAGGAACAAGTAGAACTGAAGGATTGAAAATGAATAGTTTTTCTTTGGAGAAGAATGGCAAGGGCATCTTGCTTATGATATGTTCTTCCGTCTTGGCTTGTTTCGGTCAACTGTTGTGGAAATTGGCAGTGGATGGAAATCTCTTGTTGCTGCTGATGGGATTCATTCTCTATGGCATTGGGGCCATTGTCATGATTGTTGCCTATAAATTTGGCAGTCTGTCAGTTTTGCAGCCCATTTTGAGTGTCAACTACATTTTGAGTGTATTGCTCGGCTATTTTGTATTGGGCGAACAACTCACGATGGTGAATATAGCAGGGGTGATAGCTGTTTTTATCGGTGTTGTCTTAATAGCTAGAGGAGAATAGATATGGCTTATTTACTTTTGTTGGCGATGACCTATCTTGGTGCGCAGGCATCCGTGTTTTTTAAGAGGTTGGCAGGTGAGAGCAATATTCTTGGCATATTGTCTTCACCTTATTTATATTTAGGTGGTGGCTTATACCTTATAGCCGCTCTCCTTAATATCTATGTCTTGTCTTTGATGGAGTATTCCAAAGTTCTTCCTTTGACTTCTTTGACGTATGGTTGGACTATGCTTTTGTCATATTTGGTTTTCAAGGAGAAGATAAACATTCAAAAAATAGTGGGATTGCTCTTTGTAATAGCTGGAGCAATCATGATTGTTTCTAAATAAATAATGAATAGAGTTTTAATGGTCGGCTCTGCCGAGCAGAGTGGTGGTGGCGTTGCGAGTGTGCTGCGCCTGATGAAGACGATGCCTTTTTGGGAGAAGTATCATTGCGGATGGCTTGGTACGCAGATACAGAGGGGATATGGTGTGAAGTTGTGGTATGCGGTGAAGGCTTACTTCAGGGCGCTGTTTACGATATGGCAGTATGATATCGTGCATTTCCACACGGTGCCTGACAAGATTTGCCTGATTATTCAGATGCCTGTACTCCTGTTGGCATTGCTTGGCAGGAAGAAGATTGTCATGCATATCCACATGGGTAATCAGTTGGAGGATCATCAGCATAATAAATTGTTTATATGGTGTCTGAATCGGGCTGATTGTGTGGTGCTGCTGGCAAAGAAATGGCAGAAGTGTTTTGCGAAATGGTTTCCTACAGTGAAAACCAAGACAGCTGTTATCTATAATGCCTGTGCTCCGACTCCTGCCGTGGATTATTCTATCAAAGAAAAGAGTATCATCATGGCTGCCTTTCTGAATGATAACAAGCATCCCGATTTGCTCCTGAAGGCATGGAAGAAACTGAAAGCGGATTTCCCTGACTGGCATGTTACCATCATGGGAAATGGTGAAGTGGAACGCTTTCAGGCTATGGCTCAAACTATGGGCTTGGATGATAGTGTTATATTTACTGGTTATATCACTGGCAAGCAAAAGGAGGATGTTTGGAATAAAGCAAGCATCTATTGTATGTGTTCCCGCCATGAGGGTTTCCCTATGGTGGTGCTGGAAGCATGGGCAAGAGGTATTGCTGTGGTAACTACTCCTGTAGGTGGTCTTCCTGATGTGATAGAAGAGGGAAAGAACTGCCTCACTTTCCCATTTGATGATGTGGATGCGCTTACCATGCAGCTTCGGAAACTGATGGAGTCTCCAATGCTTCGCAGGGATATGGCTGAATATTCTAAAAGCTTCGGAGAAAGGGTGTTTGCTCCTGTTAAGGTGAATGAGAGTATTGAGAAGTTATATGAGGAGATATTATGAGTCAGAATCGTTTATATTCATTGGACATGATGAAGTTTGTGGCTGCTATCTTCATCACGAATTCTCATTTCCAACCGCTATATGAGGGGGTGAATACTGCCTTTGCTACTTTTGGGGTGCAGGGCAATGCGCTGTTCTTTTTTGTAGCGGGGTATCTGCTGATGATGGGATTTGGAAAGCATAAGGAGCTGAGCTTTATCGATTGGTTTAAAGGGAAAATCAGGAGGTTGTGGCCTGCGGTGTTTATCTGGGTGGTGGCAGCTAACTTGATATGGGATGCTCCGCTGACATTTGATAAACTGATATTGGGGAGTGATTATTGGTTCTTGCAAACTATCGTGGTGTACTATGCTTTGTTCTATCTGCTGATAAAGGTTTTGCCTGCTAAATGCCGATTCTGGGGGGGCAATAAATACATGTTGTCTCTCTTCGGTCTGGCGGTAGCTTGCTCTGTGGCTTATTTCTTTTGGATGCCTGTGGCGGAAGGTTCGCCTTTTCATACGAGCTTTCATTTTGTATGTCATTTTAGCATCATGATGATGGGGGCTTTGGTGTATGTCTGTCGTGACAAAATAAGTATGGGGCATTGGATGAAGGATGTTTGCGGTATGGCGCTTTCGTTTGTCTTATATTTCCTGATATTGGCTATCGGAAAGAACAAGACGGGATGGCTGAATGATGTCCAGGTGCTGGCGCTTGTGCCTCTGCACGGCTTTGTGTATTATGGGTACAAAGTGGCTTCGTATAAATGGACTGACTGGTGTTTCGGCAAGAGGTTCTTGGGTAAAGGAATCTCTCTGGTTGCTGGGCTCACGCTGGAGATTTATATCGTGCAGTTTATGCTTATCACTAATAAATGGAACAGTGTGTTCCCATTGAACATCGTTATTGTGTTTGCTATCATTTGCTTAGCTGCATATCTGCTAAAGGTAATGACCGCTGCTTTTCTTTCGCTGCTATCGAAGGATAAGTTTTCGTTGGAAGTTTAATGAAAAATCTGATGTATGAAGATATTGATTAATGCTTACGCTTGCTTTCATGGTATGGGGAGCGAGCTGGGAATGGCATGGAACGAGGTGAGCAATCTCGCCAATCAATATGAGTTGTATATATAATAGTGAATTATTTGAAATCATGAACATTTTTCAGATATTACAAAAAATGAGTCTTGTTCCTTCTTATCTGTGGGACAAGATGTGGGTGCCCGTATGGAAGCGGTGCATGAAGCACTGTGGCAAAGGGGTATATATCCGTCCGATGTCGTCGGATATCAAGGGCTTGTGGAACCTGTCTGTAGGAGATGGTACTTCGATTCCTAAAGGTAGTACTATCTATTGTACGGATGCTGCATGTACTATTGGCAAGAAGGTACTCTTCGGCCCTAAACCTACAATCATCACTGGTGATCATCGTATTGACATCTTGGGCAAATATATCGCGGATGTTACTGTAGAGGAGAAATTTGTGGATGGGGTGAATGTATATGACCTGCCTGTCGTCATCGAGGATGATGTGTGGTGTGGGGCAAATGTTACAATCCTCAAAGGTGTGACTATCGGTCATGGTTCGGTTGTGGCTGCTGGTGCTGTTGTCACTAAATCCTTTCCTCCTTATAGTATTATCGGTGGTATTCCTGCTAAACTGCTCAAAATGAGATTTACGGAAGAGGAGATCAAGGAGCATGAAAGTAGAATGGAACTATCGAAATCATAATGCAGAAAACGAGGTATTCATTCGATAAGAAAGTTTCAAGCCAACTGAAGGCTTTTGCCTTGGTATTGATGATTATGCATCATCTATGGCATCGGCCTTATTTTGCTCTGTTTGAGCCGATAGAGTATGGGCATCTGCTGCTGTCTATTGGGGAGATGGGCAAGATTTGTGTTGGCATGTTCCTGTTGGTCTCTGGCTATGGGCTAATGGCTTCTTACTGCTCTGCAGGGAATGTCTTTCATATTTGGAGGAGACTGAAGAAGGTGTTGTTGCCCTTTTGGTTGATTGTCATCCTGATAGCGCCTTTCTTATTGATTATCCATGAAGTGAAATGGTTTCAGGTAGTGACGGATGCGATATTGCTGACAAGGAATATGAATGGGAATTGGTGGTTTATGCAGACCTACGTGATTTACGTTATCTGTTTCCCACTATTTGCCAAAAGTCTGCAATATAATAAGGTATGGATCCCTTTGCTGATAGTTTCTGTAGTCTGCTTCCAACCTTTGGCTAAGTTTCTCAGATATTATTCTGAAGCTGGGCATTATGTGCTGCATTATTTCCCTCTGCTTTATTCGGGTATGATTGCCCGTAAATTCTCTTTGTTTGATTTCTTGGCAGAGCAAAGAATATGGTATAGATTGCTCTTGGTGGTGGGGGTAGTGGTTGCCCGCTTTGCTTTGGGATGGAACATATTGAATATCGGTCTGATTATCGCTATGATTATGTTTCTGATTGATATTCAGGGATATTTATCTGATAAGGTGAAGCGTGGATTTGATTTCTTAGGTAAAATGTCTATGAACATGTGGCTCATCCACTTGTTTTTTATCAACTATGGTTTTCACTTCAGAAATCCATTTGCTGATTTGGCATGGATATATCTGGAATCTCTTGCTGCTGCTTATATAATATGGTGTGTTTATCATAAACTGTGTGGTTGTAAATGGTAGATTTTAAAAGATCTGATGTATGAAGATTTTAATTAATGCATACGCTTGCTCGCCTGGTATGGGGAGTGAGCCGGGAATGGCATGGAACTGGGTCAGCAATCTCGCCAAGTTCTGTGAACTATATATTATCACCGAAGGGGAGTTTCGGGATAGGATAGAGGAGGTGGTGCCTACCTTGGAACAGGGGAAGAACATGCACTTCTATTATAATCCGGTATCGGAGGAAATCAGGAAGATGTGCTGGAACCAGGGGGACTGGCGCTTCTATAAATATTATAAGGAGTGGCAGTGGAAGACGTATCTCATGGCTAAGGATATCTGTAAGGTGGAGAAGATGGATGTGTTGCATCAGCTCAACATGATTGGATTCCGTGAACCGGGCTATCTCTGGAAACTGTCGCAAGAGAATGGGATGCCGTTTGTTTGGGGACCTGTGGATGCCAAGGACAAGTTCCCTGTGGCTTATCTGGATGGTGCTGGACTGAAGACTAAGTTGTTCATGCGTCTGAAGAATTTCTTGACTGGTATCCAATTGAGACATTCCAAGCGTGTGCTTCTTGCTGCGCACCAGGCATCGGTCATCTTCTCTGCTTCATCGAACTCGCAGCGCTCTTTCAAAAAATACATGAATATAGATTCGCCTCTGCTTAATGAGACTGGGTGTTATGTTCAGGATCATCCTATTGTGGATAAATCTGGCAAAGATACCTTTGATGTGCTCTGGGTTGGCAAAATGGATTTCCGCAAGCAGTTGGGCTTGGCTTTAAAATCTGTAGCTAAGAGTGGAAACGATAAGCTCCGTCTTCATATTGTGGGTGGCGGTGATGCTGAATCCTATCAGTCATTAGCAGAAAGTTATGGCATTGCTGATAAGTGTATCTGGCATGGTGCTGTTAGCCACGATGAGGTACAGAACATCATGCAAAAGTCGGATGTTTTCCTCTTTACCAGTGTTGCTGAGGGTACTCCTCATGTTGTTTTGGAGGCAATAGGTAATAATCTTCCTGTTGTTTGCTTTGATACTTGTGGACAAGGTGATGCTGTGAATGATAAGGTTGGTAGGAAGATTCCTCTTTCTTCTCCGAGCCAGTCTGCTCGTGATTTTGCCAAACTGCTCAATGAGCTTGAAAAGGATAGGTCTTTGCTGAAGCTCCTTTCGGAGAATTGTAAGGAAAGACAAATGGAGCTTTCCTGGGAGGAAAAGGCTAAGGTTATGGTGGAGTGGTATAAGAAGGGGGAAATGCTTTGAAAAAGCTTTTGAAAAGAAAAGTATATTTTTTCGAATCCCTCCGTCTCCCTTTAGCCAAAGGGAGCTCCACATCCCTCTCCAAGCCTCTGCCCTTCTCAGAAGGGAGAGGATGTAACCGCTCCTCCTGTCGCTCTTAACCGCTTCGCTTTAGGGTTGACGGACCATCAGAGGTCTCGTCAGTTTTTTGTGCGGGATGGGACCGCCTTGTTGAAAGGCTGCTTGTGACTGCAAGGGATATGGGTGCTTGTTGCTGGAATCGCAAGGGGATAGGAGAGAGGTATGATTGGCTATAAAATGTTGCTGAAGGTTAAAATGTGGAGTTTTTATGCTCTAATATTTGGAGGAAAAGAATGTTTTGCTTATTTTTGCATTAGATAAACTGCACTCGGCAATATGAAAGTAGCTTTCAATTGTGCTCGATTGCATTATCTTTACTTAAAGAATTATTAATAGAACAATTATGGCACAGACTGCAACAATGAATCAAGCTCAACTGCAAATCCTTGATATGTTGTCTTTTATCAAGACTCCTGAGGCTTTGCGTGATTTGAATAAGGTAATCTCTGATTATTTTGTTCAGATGGCTGATGCTGAATTAGATAGAATGTGGAATGAAGGAACTCTGAATGAAGAGCGTATTGAGAGCTTCCGTCATCTCCATGAACGTACTCCATACAATAAACCGTCTTTATAATCATTAGGTTATGAACATTGTATTGGATACAAATAGTTTAATTATGTCAATCGCCCCTAAAAGTCCGTATAGAAAGGTATGGAATGCTTTTCTTAAAGGCGATTATAACCTTTGTGTGTCCAATGAAATTATAGAGGAATATTCTGAGGTTTTATCTCGCAATATTTCACCACAAGTTTCTGAGGCTATAGTTTATGCAATATTGTCTAGGCCCAATGTAATTCGTAAAGATCCTCATTATACTTTTGCTTTGATAGAGGCTGATAAAGATGACAATAAGTTTGTAGATTGTGCCATTGCTGCTAATGCAAAGTGTATTGTTACTGAAGATAAGCATTTTAGGGTGTTGAAAAATATTCCATTTCCAAAGGTGGAAGTATTAGGCATAGAGGAGTTTAAATGTTATTTGGAAAGGTGGATATAGGTGCTTGGTAAGTATTCGGTGAAAGTCGTATTGTGCGCCTAAATAAAGTTTCGTACCTTTGCATCGTGAATTTAAATATTCTAATTATGGTACGAGGTAAGAAACAATTAAGCAGTAAGCCAAAGTTCGCCGAGGTTGTAATCGGTGATAATAAGGCTTTGGATAAGCGTGATCGGGTATTCTTTAGTAAGGAAGAACGTGATACCATTTATGATAAGCTGACCAATTATATAGACATCCCAGATATGCCTTTGGACAATAATGATACCGAACGCCTGATTCGTGACATGGTGATGGGTAAGAAGGCTTATTTGTTCTGTCGTGACTTGGATGCCTGTAAGCGTGCAGCAATGATGTACTCCTTGTTTCAAATTAAGGTATAACCTCCATTAGCTTGTGCTGATGGAGGGCTAAATTGCGTATTCTTGTCTCAAAATTAGAGAAATGATGCCGCCGTGCAAAGGTACAACATTTTTTGGAGATATGCAATACGGCGTTGAGTGGATACTTACTTTTATCATGCACATGTCTCCGGCTGTGCATAGTGCTGTTTTTGTTTTTTGTAAATATAGAATTGATATATTATGAAGTATTTGTTTTTGGATACTAATATTTTCCTTCATTTTGTTGATTTTGAGCAAATTCCATGGGCTGATTTAATTGGTGATTCTGAAATAACAATAGTAGTCTCAGATATTGTTGCTCAGGAAATAGATAAGCATAAGGATACTGCAAGGGGAAAAATTCAAAAAAGAGCGAAGAAGATAAGTAGTAAATTGGCTGAAGTTTTTCTGGAAGACAAAAAAATGAATCTTCCTATTGTATATTGTGATAGTGTACCAAGTAATCTCCCTGCGGATGTAAAAGACAAGTTTGATCCGATGTCGCAAGATGACAAGATTTTAATGGGTGTGCTTGCATCTGAATTTAAAAATGAAAACGTTGTTATTGTCAGTTATGATAATCCGATATTAATTAAGTCTAAAAAAATAGGACTAAAGTATTTAAAGATGCTAGATACTTATCTATTGAAAGAAGAACTTAGTGAGGAGGGAAAAGAACTGGAAAAATATAAAAAAGAACTTGCTGCGATAAAAAATAGAATGTCAAAGCCTATTCTGCTTCTGAATAATGAAAAAGAAGTTTTGCATATCGAAAAAGGTCAAATTATAGATATTGATAATGTGCTTCATGAATATATGTCAGAAATTAAAAAAAAGTATCCTTATAAGAAATTGCCAAATTGGGATGGTACACTAAAATCTATACAAGATATTGGAGCAAGTCTTATTTTAAGTGATAGTGGGAATCTAAAAAGGTATAATGACTTTTTAGATTCTTATTATGAAAAGGAAGAAGCTTATTATAAAAACTTACTTCTTCAAAAAATCTTGGATGACAGAATGGTAAAATTATCATTTTCTCTTTATAATCAAGGAACAGATGAAACTGGCAATGTCAATGTTTTTGTAGACTTTCCAGATGATATAAAACTATATTCAGAATTGGATAAAAAGAAAATAGAGATTTATAGGCCTACTGCACCACCAAAATTTCATTCTTTTCTAGCGCCTATATTGCAGGAAGAATTAAAGCCTAAGTCTTTTGCGGATCATTCGACTTTTAAAATTTGGGATTTAAATGCTTCACTTGAAACAAATAGATTTTCTTTTATTACTTCTCAAGTCAACCATCATGTAGTTCAAACTTTATCTAAAGATGAAGATATGATTTATGTAGATAAAATGACTTGCGGTAAATTTCAAATTAAATATCATATTATAGACTCAAAGCATATTGACAGTATTGATGGGGTGATAAATGTTATTGTTGAATAATACTTATATAGAAATACGATGATAAATAAAACATATCAATATACATTGGATTCTTTTGTTCAATTAGCAAAGTTTATATGGAATGCTCGGCATGGAAATAAATATGTTAATGCCTTTAGAATATATATAGGTGGACTGGGAGTCTTGTTTAGTTATTGGTCAATAGTAGTATTCTTTGATTCTAAAGGTGAATGGAGTTTTGGAGTATCTACGTCAACTCTTACTTGGAGCGAAATCGTTTTGGCTGTAGTATTTACGGTTGCTTTTGTCCTAGTTTTAGTTTTCATGTCAAAACCGGAATTTGAAAAATCAGAGATAGAGAGATTAAAACGTATAGAAGAAAATCAATTCTTACATAGAATTAGCCCTTTAATTCTTCTATCTCAGTTTTCAATAACAAATAATCTTCATGGTGTTGCTCATTATGAGGATTCGGAGAAACTTGCTCGTTTTCGTGAACTGATAGCAAATAAAGATAGTGGGCATGTTAGACTCTTGGGATTGTCGGGTACAGGAAAGACCTTACATATAGTAAAAGCTTTTGAGGATAAGGAAAACTTTGAAAATGTGTTCTATTGTGAACAGGTTTCTCATGTGAATTTCAAGTCTGCTTTGCAATTGCTTGCAGAGGGAAGAACTGGCTGTACTGTAGTGCTGGATAATTGCCCCAAGGGAGTTTTTGCAGATGCAATTAATAGCTATGGCAATCATATTCGTTTTGTGTCTGCTTATTATGATCCTGTCGATGCTGACAATGGAGCTTATTCTGTTTTGAACATGCAAGATATTCCTCTTACAAATATTGTGGAGAGAATTATTGATAACAATCTTACTCGTCCGATTAGCGGAGAGAATAGACAAAAACTGATTATTCATTCTGGAGGTATTCCATTTATGGCCTTGCTTTTGACACAAGCATATAATAAGACCAGTGAAATAGGTGTGATAAACAACTCTGTTCTGATAGAGCATCTTTTGGATTTACATGAGGAAAATGCAAACAACCAAAGAATAGCAATGAGGACTATTGCTTTGCTGCAACCATTCGATTATGCAGGTGGAAATAGTGAGACGGCAAAATATTTAATAGAAAATAATAAATTTACTCCGATAGTAGATAATATAAATAGACAGGTGCTATTTGATAAGGTCGTGAAACATTTAAAAGAGCGCAATTTGTTGGAGGAGGATGCTACGTATATAAATATGCGTCCGCAACCATTGGCTATTTGGCTTGTGGGAGAATGGATTAAAGAACAAGGTTCGGGTTTCATTGATACTATCAAAGAACTGGCGACACACCCTAAATCATTCTATTTTCCAATTATAGATAGTTGGGCAAGGAGGTTAGAGTTCATGCAAGACAATGCTGATGCTAAAAATTTATATGGCGAGTTATTAAAATTGCATGAAGGCCCTTTCGCCGATGAGGATGTGATATGCTCTGATTTGGGTTCACGACTCATCCTCGCTATGTCAACAGTGAATCCAAAGGCAGTTGTCAGTTGTTTATATGGTATCTTGTACTCAAAGCCTATCGATTATCTTAAAAGTAATTTGCAGGGTGAAGCAAGAAGAAATATTGTTAATGCTTTGGAAAAGTTATGCTTTTGCAAGGATTCCTTTCATTATGCGGCATTAACTTTAGCAAGATTAGCTCTTGCTGAAAATGAGGAATGGGCAAACAACTCCAAAGGACAATTCTTGCAGTTATTTCATGTTGCTTTAGCTGGAACGGAATGTGATTTGAAAGAAAGGATGGCTGTCTTGAATGAACTGTATGAGCAAAGAAATACCTATAAAGACCTTTTGTTGGGAGCGATTAAAGGTGCTTTTGATACTTACAATTTATCAAGAATAGGTGGAGCTGAAAGGTTCGGATTTAAAAGTTTGGTAGATTTTATGCCAACTTATAAACAGATAAATGAATATTGGGACGGTTTGTTTAATCTTTCTGTTAGTTGGATGGATTTGGAGCTAGATGTTGTTGAACATTTCGCAGAAATAGTTTGTGTTAATGCTCGGATGTTTGTTAGGGGAAATAGGAGTGATTTGTTATTTAGTTTTATAGATGAAATAGCACCTCGTCTCAACTACAATTGGGGACAAATGCAAAAAACTCTTATTGAAATAAAAAACTTTGATGCATTGACTCCTCAAAACAGCAGAACTTTATTGAGTTATATTGACAGGCTTAAGCCTCGTTCTATTGTAACGGAAATGAGAAATACTGTGCATGATATTTATACCCATGAAGAAGCATCAGAAAATATTCTTAATAAAGAGGAACTGGTGGTGTTGCCATTTGTGGAAAAGTTTATTGCCCAGCAAAAATATTTGAGTGATGAAATCATAGGACTTGTTGCCAATGATAAGGAATATACCTCTTGGGAGTTTACAAAAAACGTTGCAGCGAGAATACCTAATGATGACATTCCACAAGTTCTTGGGAAGATATATGGGTATATTATACGTCAGAGTTCAAACTTTTATAGCAATTGGTTGGTGAGATTCATAGAATGTTTGCCAGATAGACACAATGCGCAAGAGATGGCAAAAAAACTCTATGAAAATGGTTTCATTAAACAAGGAATTGCTTTGCTCGCAGTAATTGATGATGACGCTTTTTCAAATCTGAATCTCTTATGGGAATATGTTGCTACTAAGAAATTGGAATATGAGTCTTTAAGTAACTATTATAATGTAATTAGATTGACAGATGTTGAAAACTTACTGAAAGTTGTAACGATTATCAAGTATCATTCTAAAGAATCAAATTCTGTTTTTGATTTTCTTTCTCAATATTGGTATTTGGATGTTTTGTATGAAAATGATAGGTTGTCTTCGATATATAAAGAAGTTCTGATTAATTATGATTTGCAAAGCAATCGTACAAATTACGAATATGTAAGACAAGTTGAGCGTGTTTTAGAGAAAACAAATGACAATAAGTTCGCAAAAACAATTAATAGTAAGTTGATTGCTTATCTTTCATTTAATTCGTCAATCTTAAGGGTGGAGGAAATTTACCCAATACTTTTAACCAAGTTCAGAACAGAAATCTGGGATGAATTCATAGCGGCTCTTGTTGACTTGGATAACCGTCCTGGCTTCTTTTACCAAATCCGTTTAGCTATAGGCTCTGGAATTGGTTTTTCAGAAAGTACCTTGTTCTCTGATCATGAGGAGGAAATGAAAGAAGTATGTAAAAGGCATTCTCAGTATGGACCTATTGTTTGTGCCTCTCTATGTCCTATTCTAAAGTCTTCAGATAGTGGCGAAGAAAACGAGGAGTTTCATCCTTTTGTAATCTGGCTTTTGAATAATTATGGAGGAAACAAAATGGTCTTGAATGAATTATATGGAAATATGTGTACATTCTCTTGGACTGGAAGCATGTTACCTCTAATAAAGACAATGAAAAATTGTCTGTTGAAGGTTCGCGCTAAAGCAGGGTTCCACAAACAAGTTTACAAATGGGTTAGTGATTGCTTGAAACAATATGAAGCCGATTATAATAAAGAAAGACAAAATGAGGCCTATATGCGGATGGCTTACAATTATAAGTTTAATAATGGTTAGCTATGTCCCCAATACTTTGCTTAGAATTTAAATTCTTTCTATGGCCTTATCTGGGCTCATATATTAAAGTATTGGGTTAGAATGATAATCTGTAATTAATAAGTTTTGAGTATATTATGGGTAAAGAAATTCACATACAGAAGGTTATTGAATCTATGCAAGCCACTGTTGATTCATTAAGTGAAGAATTATTAACAGCGATTGATAGAGAAAAAAATATACCGCAGGAAACTGCCTTGAGTTCGTACGTGTTTAATGCAAGCCTTATAGGGGTGGACTTTGTTTATATCAATGTAAGTATAAGTGCACTGGCGGCATTGAAAACTGATAATGTGTATGCCAAGCGATACCATTGGAAGAATGTTGTTGCTGGAATTTCTGAAGGTATTAAGTACATTTATACCTTTAAAGAGTGTGAGAAGAAAACTCTGATCGGGTATTTGAAAACTATCTTGAATGACTCCGACATGATGACTCCAGTAATCTCTGATTTTTTTTCTTCTCTTCAAGCTTTGCTCGAAAAGTTTAGGACAGATTGGAAAGGTAAGGATATGAGGGATATTGCTCTGCATTATGACAAATCGGCCGAGAAACTTATCAAGGAAACTATGACTATAACAGATGAAGATTCTTATGCCTCCTTGGTGTCTAATTATTTGCTGATAATGAATATTCTTCATTATATTTGTAATATAGGATACCTGCAGAGTATAATTGAAAATAATTTGAGATTTAGTGAAGTCGATCGAAATGAAACAGGTCTGTTGGGTAATGATGGAAGGCACATGAAGGCAATTCAGGCTTTACTTAAAGGGAAGAAGTTTGAGGTTTCTACAGAAAAATACCTAAACGAGTATGGTAAAAGGTTTCAGGATAGTATTGCATTATTTGAGAAAATCCAGAAAGGTTATGAATTCTTGGGTATCAAAAAAGGTGAGAAATCTTCTAATGGTCAACTGGATAGGTTCTATCAGTTGAATAATCTTTATTCATTAGTGATGTACTCTATGTTGGATCTCCTTTCTGTCACGGACTCCTATTTGTCTTCTGATACAGAGTTCGAAGCTGCCTTGAATATGCGATATTTCTTGATTATAAAGACATCTGTCTTAACTCAGATAGTTGGATATGCAGAGGAAGAAGCTCGTGAATCGCTATGGTATGAAATGAAACAGCTTGTTCCCGAATCAGATGTTCCACTCCATGATATGGCAGACAAGTTGGAATCTTGTTTGAAGGAGAGTGTACAGGACCAAAATGTTAGAATGGTCAGGGCAAAGCTGGTTCATCTGAAATTCTCTAAGAAAAGACCAGGTGATGTAAAGGGTATTTTGTCTATACTGAATACATTCGATCCTCTTACGGAATTTTATAAAGTGATTGATTTGATCGAACTTTTGATTAAGGTTATAAAATTCTTAGATCGTCTAATTGTGTCAATTGATAAAGAAGTAACTATTGAAAATCAGAAACATCTAGATAAAATTAGAAGTATGTCTTCTTCTCTGAGAGATATGATTGAACGCAATGTCAAGGATAAAGCTCAGAAAGAGGAAATGCTGACATCAATAAACGATAATGAGTTTAAAATAATCGATTTGTTGAATAATATGTTTATTCCGTCATCTCCATGAACGTACTCCATACAATAAACCGACTTTATAGTGAAATAACGGCTGAAAAGGTATGCGAAATGAAAAAGTGCTCCAATTCTTTGTATATATGATATTTTTTGTTTAGTTTTGCAGAAAAATTAGATAGAACAATGAGATTACATATACAAAATATCAATAAAATCAAGGAAGCAGATATTGCCTTGAATGGCTTGACTGTAATCGTGGGAGAGAATGATATGGGCAAAAGTACCATAGGTAGAGCATTCTTTTCTACCATCAAGGCTGTCTCTAATACGAGAAGCTTGAGTAATGAAAGTTCTGCCCACAAAGCTTCTAAGCACATTGATTCTTTGTATAAGCATTTCTATGGGAAGAAGAACATTGATGATGCTATCAATCTGTTGCCTCGTATCAAATCTGAAATGGAAAGAATATGCCAGGATGAGTCTGAACGAAATGCTTTCCTGGATCATCTGAATGCTAAAATCGATGAGATTGATTTGTCTCCTCGCCAAAAGTCTTTGCTCAAGGAGGATATTGCGAATATTCGGATTTGCTATGACCAGGTGGATAATCCTGCTGCTGTATTGAAAACGGAGTTGGCTTATCTAGTTGAATCTGAGTTTATGGGACAGTTCTGTTCTTCTAAGTCTGAGCTTACTGGTGTTATGTTTGATACTGAAGAAGAGGGAAGTCTGGTATTTAAGGCAAAGGATAATCAAGTGACAGACGTCTCCTTTTCTGAAAGAGGATTCTATGAGGATATCACTTATGTTGAGTCGCCACTGTACTTTCATCTTCTTGATAGCTTGAGATATTCTGTTGCTTATCGGGAAATGAAGTCTGTTCCTGGATATAAACCTATGGTTCCTGCTCATGTGAAAGACTTTGTAGATAAGGTTTGGAACATCCAGAGCTTTCATGCTCAACCAAGTTTGTTTGAACCTCAATCGAAGGAATATCACACAGAGGATATCATTCATGGTACGTTTACTTATGATAAGGGCTCTCGTAGCATCGTATATCAGAAAAATGGTATGAAGATCAAGCCTATCAATGTGGCTTCTGGTATCAAAAGCTTTGGTGCTTTGCAACTTCTGCTTGATGGTTATTGTATTTCTAATAATCGTCCTCTGATATGGGATGAACCTGAGAATCATCTGCATCCTCAGTGGCAGGTGGAGTTTGCTAAGGTTATCGTACAGATTGTTAATTCGGGTATTCCGGTGATGATCAGTACGCATAGTCCGTATTTCCTTCAGGCAGTGAGGTATTATTCTGCTATGTATAGCATCGAGAAGTATGTGAACTACTACATGGCAGAGTGTGGAAATGATGATATGGTTAGTATGAAGGAGGTTACTAATGACTTAAACCAGGTGTTTCTTACCTTGGCTGAGCCTTTGAATAAAATCATGAACGTGGATGAAGTAAGGGGGAGACTGAAATGAAAGTAGCCAGTGAACTAATGTCGTATTTGGTAAAGGATAAGCATTTCTCCCTTTACTCTGTCTGTGAGCTCCATAAACCTTGTGCTACGGTACCCAGGTGTTCTTTGGAACTTGCTAAACGATTCGTGAATTTTGATGATGTAAAGACTGCCTACTGCAAGGAACATCAGATGATTTCTTGTGCTTCGGTAGATGGCTTGTCTATAAAGAACGAAAAGCTATTGTTCGTTGAAATTAAGGGGTGGGCTGACTTTCTACACTATCAGAAGAAAAATGTAGAGAAAAAGATAGAAAAACAGGTAATGGGCTATGATTTTATCAAAAAGTTGAAAGATAGTATTGATATATGTAATGATTATGCTTCCAACCCAAAATTTTGTAATGCTGATAATCTTGCGTATATTATTGTAACTGATATTGATATCAAAGAGCAACCTCTACAGACTTTGCAGAGTAACCTGATGGCTTTGGCGCAAACATCTTCTTCTCTTGAAGTATTATGCAATAAATGTATGTTATCTAAAATTGGTTCTATAAAGGAGGTACATACATACTATAAACAGTGTAAGGAGTTAGATTCTTTTATAGATAATGGTCTTTAGGATTTCACATAAACGTTAGTACTTGGCTAAACGTAAAACATATTTGATGAATACGACAATGTTAACAAGAGAAGAGGCTCTACGCCGCTGGAAGGCTTCTAAGGAAATCAGGCGTAAAATGGTAGAGAAACTGGAGAACTTGGTTCGCAATAGTTGTCTGGAACGTACTGGTAAAGAACCGAATGGGGTAGAAGTTAGGGTAGTATCTTGAACATAATAGGGCTTTACTGTAGCTCCTTTCGGAGAATTGCAAGGAAAGGCAAAAGGAACTTTCCTGGGAGGAAAAGGCTAAGGGCATGGTGGAGTGGTATAAGAAGGTTTTCTAAAATCAACCCGTCCTTCTTTACCATTAAAGAAGGCTCCACCTCTCATCTCGGTCTTCTCCCCTCAGGGAAGAAGAGGAAACCGCTCCTCCCCGTCGCTCTGAACCGCTGCGCTATAAGGTTGGCGGGGCATCAAAGCCCTCGCCAGGTGGTTATGCGGGATGGGACCGCATGGAGAAGTCTTGCTAAAACAATGGTTGTAAGGGATGAGACCGCCTTGCTGAGGGCTAGCTCGGCTATCGTATTGCGTAATTTGCTGAAAGCTTGCAGATTTTCTGCTATTTCCTTTGTGGTTTCAATTAAAAAGCGTATTTTTGCGGCAATTATATGACTGATATCGGTAGAATTTCTGCCAAACTGATCAAAATGAGATTTACTGAAGAGGAAATCAAGGAGCACGAAAGAAGAATGGTTATCCAAATGTGTTAAATAATACGAAACATTTGGAAGTCTCGCCTAAAAATTCTATTTTTGCAAATAATTTGAATACATAAAGACATAGTACAATGAATATCCGAATAATAATAGATAAGTTAGGACCTATTACTGATTCTGAGATAGTATTTAAGCCTTTTATGGTTTTTACGGGTGAATCGGGACTGGGTAAGAGCTATACCGCTTTATTGTGGTATAACTTAATTACTTCATTGACTCCTATGAGACTTCAAGAGTTTATTACAAAGAAGATAAATGGGAGTGTTAAGGAAGAGCTTACTTTTAAATTCAAGGATTTTAGAATGTGGCTCAATCAGAATACAGCTGCGTTTCTCGGTTATTTGTTAGGTAACAATAATTTTGATTGTCAAGTGAATTATGTCTTCGAGATAGACGACGACATACCTGTAGAAATGAAGAGATTGCATGATGAGGATGCCTCGGGATTTACTCGTTATAGCATTAATGGTGATATAGATGTTTTCCCCCTTGACTTGGAGGACAATGTCTTGATGATGAGCTTTTCTCTTCATGGCTATTTGTCTGAATTATGTTTTGGTAAAAACTATTTGCGCCCATTGATATTGCCGCCAGCAAGAGCGGCATTTATGGGAGCCAATACTACATCGCCTATTGGTATGTATCGTGATTTCTTGGCGCAATTGGATGATCTAAAAACTCCTTCAAGGATTATTAGCCCAGATAATCAGTTCTTTGTTAACTATATAGCTAAGTTGTCAGATGGTGAGATTGTCTTGGAAAATGGAAGCGTGTTCTTGCAGTTTGAGTCTGGTGAAAAAATTCCTGTATCTGCTGCGGCTTCTTCGGTCAAGGAATTGATGCCTTTCCTGCTGATGTTGCAAAATGGCAAGATTAGACAATATAATAGTCTGCTTTTTGAGGAGCCCGAAGCTCATGTGCATCCTAAGAAGCAATTCTTATTGATGGATATGTTGGCAAGATGTTGCAACAAGGGTATGCTTATTCAAATGACAACACATAGCGATTATCTCTTGGGGCGTATGAATCAACTGTTGGTATTGGGAAAGATAAGGGAAAAGTCTATGGAAGCCTTTGAAATCTTCTGTAAAGAACATCAGTTTAATAAAAATTTATATCTGCATACAGAACAGATTGGGGGCTATTATTTTAAGCGTGAAAATGATCGTGTTGTCATTGAAGAGCAGGATTTGTCATTAGGCTTACCTTTTAATTCTTTTGAGAATACTGTAAAAAGTCAGATGGAATTGTCGGCAGACATAAACGATTTGGCAGAGAGTTTAGGAATAGTGTCTAATTTATAAATGTAGAATTTATGGAGCCAGCTATAGAGGAATTTAATCTCTTGTACCCCAATTACTTAATATCATCAATTGATGGTTGTGTAGAAGTGGTTGAGACTTGTCCAAGATCTGATTTAGATTTCAGGCGTCTTGTTGTTACAGGGTGTATGGGGTATGTATTTCCGCGTGAGTTTGCTGCTGACTCTGTGGCATTTTATGGAAAGGCGAATAGTCGCCCTCCTATGATGTATAATAGCGACGGCATCTTCTTGGCAGAGATAAAGGGAAGAAAATGTCTTTTTATATGTGAGTTAAAAAGTTCTTTTGCTTCTGCTCAGATTGCTCGTGCCAAGGAACAAATCATAGGAACTTTACTACGGTTGAAAGCTCAGATGAGTATATTGCAGTCTAATCCAAATTGGGAGTATCATGGTGTTATTGTTTCCTATGCTCCTACGGAAGCTCAACTGATAGCTGTAAATAAGCTAACGAGTAGAGATGGATGGTTCTCAAGATATTTATATGTTAGGGGACATAGACTGATAGATTCGGAAACTGCTGACAAATATTATCGTCCTTTGGCACTGCCAGATATCAATATCCATTATGTTGCGGTGCCCAATCGTCAGACAGAATTTCAAATGGATTTGCAGAGCTTGTTAGCACTTTAAGCTTCATTTATGACGATACGGGAAATGGTGCCTCCTCATGTAGTGCTGGAAGCTATTGCCAATAATCTTCCTGTCGTTTGTTTTGATACTTGTGGTCAAGGTGATGCTGTGAATGATAAGGTGGGTAGGAAGGTTCCTTTTTCTTCTCCGAACCAGTCTGCTCGTGATTTCGCCAATCTGCTCAATGAGCTTGAAAAGGACAGGTCTTTGCTGAGGCTCCTTTCGGAGAATTGCAAGGAAAGACAAAAGGAACTTTTCTGGGAGGAAAAGGCTAAGGTTATGGTGGTGTGGTATAAGAAGGGGAAAATACTTTGAAAAAGCTTTTGAAAAGAAAAGTATATTTTTTTCGAATCCCTCCGTCTCCCTTTAGCCAAAGGGAGCTCCACATCCCTCTCCAAGCCTCTGCCCTTCTCAGAAGGGAGAGAATGTAACCGCTCCTCCTGTCGCTCTTAACCGCTTCGCTTTAGGGTTGATGGACCATCAGAGGTCTCGTCAGTTTTTTGTGCGGGATGGGACCGCCTGGGGAAAGGTGGAGACAATATGGGGTGGGCTTGCTATAATGGGAGGATAGATTACTGATCTTGAGGCTAATTTTCTGATAACTTGCAGATTTCTTGTGGCTTTCTTGGTGGTTTCGAAGAAAAAGCGTATTTTTGCGGCAG
>ULYL01052201.1_pt1 | contig 21577 bp, 13 predicted proteins | sample 1962211 | NCBI WGS metagenome assembly ULYL01 (sample SAMEA4835864, study PRJEB28245) | human gut metagenome | biome: gut microbiome; material: fecal sample | place: Denmark | collected 2008
CGGAAATACAAATCGACCCCGCGCTGAAAGAATACGATTTCAATTACGGCAGTACAATGCCTTCGAACGCCGACGGGTTTATGAAAATCGACGGAGAACTTTCGGAAACCGCTTACGAAAACAGAAACTGGTTCGAAAATTATTTAAGCGAAGATCTCGACGGAACGTCCGCGCATATCGCCGTTACCACGGTTACGGGAGAAAAAGGCTGGTACGTGGCGGCAAAAGTGTACGATACGGCGATAAAATACAACGGGCTTCTGGCGGCGACGAAAAACAGTACGGTTTCTCTGTATTACGCGCTTTCTTCCGATTACGGCAACGATAACGCGGTGCGGCGGGTATTTATGGACGCGGGCAGAGTGTACGGCGCGGCTTCTTCGAATATTTCGCTGCTTGAATACGCCGTAAAAACGCAGGGCGAAATCGGCGGCGTTACAAGCGGCATGACGATGGAACTTTTCATCCCGTGGCGCGCGATGGGGCTGGAGGAAAAGCCGGAAAACGCCGATCTTATCATGATGCCCGCCTATTTTATGCAGAAGGGCGGCATGTATCGCAACATCTGTCCGCTGCCTTACTACCCTTCTTCCTCTGCGGCGTATTATCTGTTCAACGAAACGGGTTATGCGCATGCGGATAAAGAGGGCGCGCTGATCGGCTCGGCGAAAAACGGACACACGAAAACGGGCGTATGGGAAGAAGAAAACGTTGAAAAAAACGAAGAAAACGGCAAAATCACCCTTTCCGGCACGGTACGTACGGAAAAAAGCACGTATTCCAAAGGCTATGTAAAAGACCTTCTTGCCGAAAACTACATCTTTTCCGCTACGGCAAAGCCGCTTGAAGGCGCGTATGAAGCTACGGTGGGCGTCAGCGTAGGTATTCCGAACGGAAGGAGAAAATTGCTTTCCGTAAGGGCAGAAAACGGCAGCCTTTCAAGCAAAACGCGCATTGCGGCAAATTATTATGCCGACGATTACGACGGCAGAAACAACGTCGATGCGCCGCTTTTCAGGTACACGCGCGAAAAAACGCTTGCCGAAGAGGGCGTGCGCTTCACCATCGTGAAAGAGGGCGCGAAAATCTACGGCATGGCAGACGGTAATCTGATTTTCGCGGAAACGATTTCCACGGCAAGCGGAAAATGTTTCGCCTGCCTCAATGCCCGCAAGATCGCTGCCGAATTCACCGATATTTCCTATGCCGATTACGACGGCAACGCGGAAGGAATGAACGAGGCGCTCCGCGAACTGGGATTGTTCCGCGTGAGTGCGGAAAGCGAGGGGTACGGCTCGATTTCCGTAGATAAAGCAGGCGCGCTTGCGGACGGAAACGTTACCTTTTCCGTTACGCCCGGCGCATTCTGGCGGTTTTCGGCGCTGGAGATCAACGGCGAGGATAAAACGGCGGATTATATCGAAAACGCCGCGGCGTACGGCAGAACGATGCGCTATACGCTGAGCGGCATACAAGACGACGTTCGCGTGAAGGCGGTGTTCGAAGAATACGAGGGCGTAACGCTGAAAGGAAAGCTTTCCGTGGCGGGAGCACCCGAAAACATAAACCTTGCGGACGCGGAATTCTACGCGTACACGACGGATAAAAACGTGCTGTTTGCCGATAACGTCTGCACGGAAGAGGGCGATTATACGCTGGAACTTCCCGTCGGAGAGTACGAAAAAATCCTTGTAAGGGCGGGCGGTTACCAAAATTATTTCACGGCGTTTGCCGACGGCTCGGCGTTAATTGTGCCGGAAAACGGCGCCGAAAATAAGAATTTCACGCTGAAAACGCGCGAACTTACCTTTAATTCCTACGGTTCCGGCGCTTCGGAATGGACGTACACGGGCGATAACGAATACACCGTAACGGGGATGAATCACGGAAACGCGTTTACTACGGCGAATTTCGGCACGGCGCAGGATTTTATGCTTTCCGCGCGGATTGTATCCGACGGCGACGTTGAAGCGGGCATCGTGCTTTACGGAGAGCATAAGGGCAGGCGCGATTACGACGTGATGCTGAATATCCACACGGCGGATATGGGCATTGCGCTGTACGGCTGGGTGCCCGGCTGGGCGGACGGCTATTTCAATACCGCTTACGCGCAGAACAAAACGTACGATAACAAAGATTTCCTGCTTACCGCGGCGCGCAGCGGCGGAGCGCTCAGCGTGTTTATCAACGGCGAACTCTGGAAAACGTACAAAGGAGAAATTTCCTCCGCGCTCGATTTTTCGAAAATGGGCGAAATGCGCGTGGGGCTTGCCGTGCGAGGGTTGAAGGGCGCAACGTTTTCGGATTGTTCTTTCACAACCGATAAAACGGAAATCGATAAACTGCTTTTCCGCGAAGCGAAGCTGCCCGCGTGGGACGATTCGTACGGCACGCTTACCGTTTCCGGCGTAGAAAACGGTATGGCTCGCCTTGGCGATACGGTTAAAATTACCATTGCCTGCGCCGAGGGGAAAATCGTGAAAGTGTATGCGAACGGCAGTCTGATTTCCGCCGGATTGAAAGGCGACGGCGTTTACGAATATTATTACACGATAGGCGACGAAGGCGTAACGTTCGCCTACGAAGCGCAAAACGTTTATCGGGTAAGCGGCACGCTTCCCGCAGGGCTTTCCGGCGCGGATCTCACCGTAAGAAACGGCGACGCGGAAATTTCGTATAAAAACGCGGGCGCGGTTACGGGAACGGAATATTCGCTGTATCTTGCAGACGGCACGTACGATCTTGTGTTTACGGGAAAATCGCTTGAGGGCATGATTGCCGGCGTAACGGTAAACGGCGCGGCGGTGCAGGCGAACCTCGAAAAGGCTTATCAGCGCGTGATTACGGCAAAATACGGCGGCGGCGCCAGCGGAACAAACGGCGATTTTATAATGACCGGCAACGGCAAATATGCGGCAACCCCGCTTGCGGACGGCGATTCGTATACGCTGGGCGTGCTTGGTACGGCAAAGAATTTCGTGGCGGGCGTACGCATTAAAAACGCTTCGAAAAAGGAAGCCGGTATAGGTATTCAGTTGGGTGCAGCCGCTCAAAACCTGTTGTTTATCAAAACGGGCGACGATAAGCTTGTGCAGCTCTATTCGTGGACGGGCGGCTGGTATTCTGCGGGCGCGGTTGATTTTTCTGGCGCGGACGCAAACGATTACGAATTTACGCTTGTACGCTACGAAGGCAGAATCGGCGCGTTTGTCAACGGCAGATATATCGCGGGCTGGAGCGGCGAAATTACGGGAAGCGCGGGCGGCGGCTATAATATCGACGCTCTCGGCGAAGGAAAAATCGGCTTGCTTCTCCGAGGCAGAGGCGCGGGCGTAACGTTCGAAGAATATTTCTTCACGCCCGGCGACGAAGCGGCAAAAACGTATCTTGTCCGCACGGTGACGGTAGCGGAAATGAACGAGGCGGACGGCGAACTGATTTCCGTTGCGGGAATCGGCGAAAACGGCGAAACGTACCTCGGCGAAAAAATCACGCTGAAACTTCGCCCCGCGGCAGGCAAAAGCATGGCTGTGCTTGTAAATAACGAACGGATTTCCCCCGTTACTTCGTCGGACGGCGTATACACGTATACGTTCGCCGTAAAGGAAAACACGGCGGTGTCGTTTGAAACGAAGAGCGTGTACAAAGTGAGCGGTACTTTGCCCGAGGAGCTGAAAAACGCCGCAATGTACGTGATCGACGAAAACGGCGAAAGTTATTTCGCCGAAAACGCGGTGAGCGGCGATACCTTTGAAATTTATCTGTCGGACGGCACGTATCTGCTTGCGTTTACGGGCGAAACGCGCGAAGGCGTGATCACGACGGAAGTGCGCGGCGCGGCGGCGGAAAATCTGCGGCTTGAAATCACCTACGCAAAGGTTACGGTAGCCACGCCGGGCGGCAAGGGCACGGAAGCGGGCACGCGCGGTACGTGGACGAAAACGGCAAACGGCGAATACACCGTGGAAGGGTTGCACGACGGTAACGCATTCACGATCGCGCAGCTTGGTAAAAGCGAAAACTTTATCGTAAGCGCAAAGATCAAAGGCGGCAGCGGCATGCAGGCGGGCTTCACATTGCTCACGGGCGGATGGACGCAGAATTTGCAGATTTTCAGAAATTCCGACGCGGCACGCAAATTCACCATGTATTCATGGGGCGCAAGCTGGATGAAAAGCGGCTATCTGGATACGTCGGTTGCGTTCGACGAGAACGATTATACCATGACGCTGATAAAATACGAGAATAAGTTGCGCTTGTATGTTAACAATGCGTATGTGATAACGTTTGAAGGCACAATCCAGGGAGTGGATATATCTTCGCTCGGCAGCGTTACGGTGGGCATGTCGCTCCGCGGAAAGTATAAAAAAACGGTGAAATTCTGCGACTGGAGTTATTCCTCCGCCGAAAGCGAAATTACAAAATATATTTCCGAGCATAATGGCTAAGCCTGAAAAAAGTCTTTTCCCCGATGAAGATTTGCCTTGCAAAAAGTTTTAAACAAAGGGCAGTTGCATTCCGGAACAGTCGGGCAGTAACATTTCCGCAAAAAAACGGCCGGAAAATCCATTCAAAAAACAAAGCGATTTATCGCGGCGCAAACCGCGGTGAAAATAAAAGTTAAAGGGAGAATGTAGTAATGGGAAAAAAACAGTATTCAAAACCTGCGCTGCAATGCGTGAGCATTGCAGCGGACGTGGTTACCACGTCGGGCGAAACAATGATCGGCTTTAAAACCGAGTGGATTGACGATCCGTCAAGAACGGTGGGAGAGCAATCGTGAGGGAGAAAAAAACGATGAAAAATAAAAAGAAGATTTTAAGTTGTATTTCTCTGCTTGCGTTTGCAGCATTGGCGGCAGGGTTCGCAGGCGCGGGCGTAAGAGCAAACGCGGCAGAAGCCGCAGGCGAAACGCAAAAGGCAAACGGCTTTTATATGGAAGCCGGCGCGTCCGTACGGATAGACGGCAAAGCGGGCGTGCGCTTTCAGGCGTATCTTTCCGCCGATAAATACGCGGAACTGATCGAAACGCCGCAGCAAGAGGGCAAAGACGTAAAAATATACGCGGTGGCGAATCGTTCGGATACGGGCGCAACGCTTGGCGCGACGAACGCCGTGCGGCAGGAAGTATCGCTTCCCTTGCCCGACGAAAACGGCGGCTACACCTTGCAGGCGCGCGTTACTTACGACGAACTCGCCGCAGATACAATCAAAAAGGCGGCGGCGGTGGAAATTTCCGCACGTTACTACATAGTTACGGACGGCGAAGAGCAATCGGCTGTGGCGGCGGAAGAAAACGATAATTCCCGCAGCATGCGCGCCGTAGCGAATGCGGCGCTTACAAAGGGCGAAGTGGAGAAAAACGCTGTTGAAAACTATCTCGGCAAAGTAACAGAAGTATCTGCCGCAGGCAAAATGTACGTTTCCGATATGCAGACGATCGATCTTTCCGGCGTGATCGGAAACGACGTTTCGGCGGCTTACGATACGGCGTATTTCGGCGCAAAGGAAGTAGGTACGGTGGCGAAGAATAAAGTCTTGCTGAATACGCCCGTTAAGGCGGAAATCGGCGAAGAATTTCCGCTTACGTTAATGGATAGCGAAAACAACGTGCTGAATACTTCGTTTGTATACGGGTACACAACGATTTCCGGCTCGGTGCAGGGCGCAAGCGGCACGGTAACGGCAACGACCGCGGTCGGCAAAACTTTCGCGGGCGAAATCACGGACGAAAACGCCTACACGGTAGACGTGCTTGCAAACGAAACCTACAATCTGTATTTCGATTGCGGCAGCGACGCAACGGCTACGGACGGCATTTTAAACGGCGTAGCGGTGCAAACCGAAGCGGTTACGGCAAATCTCGATAAAACCTATGCGAAAGTAAAAGGCGTGAAGCACGGCGGTGGCTCGGGCGATACCTACGGCGATTGGACGAGAACGGCAAACGGCGAGTACACCGCGAAACGTCTTTCCGACGAAAATTCTTATACGCTCGGCGCGTTTGCCGAAGCGGAAGATTTCTACGTAAGCGCAAGGATTCAAGGCGGCAAAGGCAACTATGTCGGCGCGGGCGTGAATATCGTCGGCGACGATTTTGCCAATGATACGGCAAACAAAAATCTGCAATTTTTCAAAATAGATAACGATTATTGGGTGCAGTTGTATTCCTGGGGGCCCGGCAGCTGGCAAGGCGGCGCTAACGGCGGCGCGATGATCGAAAAAGACGGCAAATCCGCAGACGATTTCGTGTTTACGTTAATCCGCTACGAAAAGGCTTTCCACGTGTTTATTAACGGACATTTCGTCAAAACGTGGGAAAACACGGTGGAAGATAATGGCAGAACAATCGATCTCACAAAAATCGGCACGGTAGTCCCGGGCATGTTGCTTCGCGGCAACTACGGCAGCACCGACGTGAAATTTTCGGAATGGGAATACACGTCCGATAAAACGGCGGTTGCGGAAAAGCTTGCGCTGGGCAGAATCGGCGGCACGGTAGAAGGCGGAAACGGCACGGTGACGGCAACGCTTGTGGAAAACGGCGTAGAAACGAACGTGAAATATGCGGCGAACATCACGAATAAAGCGTATTCGCTTTCGCTTACCGCGGGCAAAACGTACAATCTGTATTTCGATTGCGGCACAACGGACGGCATAATTCAGGGCGTAACGGCAACGAAGGAAGGCGTCACGGCAAATCTCGATAAAACCTACGCGAAAATCACGGTAGCCACGCCGGGCGGCAAAGGTACGGCGGAGGGTACACGCGGCTCATGGACGAGATCGGCAAACAACGAGTACACGGTAGAAGGGCTGCATCACGACGATGCTTTCACAATCGCGCAATTCGGCAAAAGCGAAAACTTTATCGTAAGCGCAAGGATTCAAGGCGGCAGCGGTATGCAAGCCGGCTTCACAATGCTTACGGGCGGTACGGTGCAAAACTTGCAGATTTTCAGAAACGGAAATGTTCCTGAAACCGGGGCGCGGAAATTCACGATGTATTCGTGGGGGGTGCAATGGATAAAAAGCGGTTTGATTGATAAATCTGCGCCGTTCGACGATGATAATTATACATTAACGCTGATTAAATACGAGAATAAATTGCATTTATATGTGGATAATACGTTTTTGGTTACGTTTGAAGGAACAATCAAAGCCACGAACGGGACGTTGGATTTTTCCACGCTCGGCAGCGTTACGGTGGGGATGTCGCTTCGCGGCAAGTCTTCAAAAACGGTGAAATTCTGCGACTGGAGTTATTCCGCCGCCGATAGCGACATCACCGAATATATTTCCGCTCATAATAGCTAAACCCGAAAAAAGCGCTCCGCAAAAAAGGCTTCCCCCCGATTAAGATTTTCCTTGAAAAAGGCTTCCCCTCGGGGGGCGGGCATTGCCCGTTTCGTAACGCGGGCATCGCCCGTTTCATTACGGACTGTTTCAAACCGTTTGAACTTTTAATAACTGCCTTTGATATAGCCTTCCCCCCGGGGGCGGGCATTGCCCGTTTCATTACGGACCGTTTCAAACCGTTTGAAATTTTAATAACTGCCTTTGATATAGCTTTCCCCCCGGGGGGAAAGCTGTCAACGAACCGGGTAATAGTCAACTCTATCAAACAATCAAAAGGAGCGAAAAAGCTATGAAGCGTTCAGATCTTCATATCCGCGATCCGTTTGTGCTGGTACACGACGGAAAGTATTATCTTCTCGGCACCACGGGTGAGGATTCGTGGAGGAAAGGCAGCAATCTCGTTTTGTACGAATCGCGCGATCTCGAAAATTTTACCGAAAAATGCGTGATGGTACAGCCGCAATATCTCGCGGGCTATACCAACGTATGGGCGCCCGAACTGCACGAATACCGCGGGAAATTTTATCTGATTTTTTCCGTATTCCGCGAAGATAAAGGCAGGGGCAGCGTCATTTTCGTATCCGACGGTTTAAACGACGATTTCAAGCCGCTGACGGGCGAATATATCACGCCCGTGGGCTGGGGCTGCCTCGACGCCACGTTGTTCGTATACCGCGGCGCGCCGTATCTTTGCTTTTCCAACGAATGGACGACGCCGATCACGGGCGACGGCGACGGCAGTTTGTTTATCGCGCGCCTTTCGGAAGATCTGACGGCGATAGCGGAACAGCCGAAAAAAATCGTGAGCGGCAAGCATTGCGGTTTTTCCGTGCAAATCGATCTGCATAAAAAGATTTTCGGCTACGTGGCGGAAGGTCCGTATCTTTACGAAGAAAACGGCGAAATCGCGCTGCTGTGGTCAACGTTCACCAAAACGGGCTATTCCGTGATCAAAAGCGTAAGCAAAAGCGGAATTTACGGCGAATATACATACGAAAAAACGGTGTTCGATAAGGACGGCGGGCATTGCATGCGATTCACCGATTTGCAGGGGAAGTCGCATATCGTTTTGCATCAGCCGAACACATCGCCGCTGGAACGGGCGGTATTGATTGACGACTGACGGCTTGTAAATAATGAAAGTATCAAAAAATGCGTGCTGCTTGCGGCACGCATTTTTCACATCGGGAAAAACAGAAAACCATGCCCCTCTTTGCTACTTTGCAAAGAGGGGCATTTCTGGCGACCCGAACGAGGCTCGAACTCGTGACCTCCAGCGTGACAGGCTGGCGCTCTAACCAACTGAGCTACCGGGCCGTAAAACGGCTGTAATTTATTGCGCTGTAACATAAACAAACGCAGGGAAAAGCGGAATTTTGGTGGGCCTTCACGGATTCGAACCGCGGACCAATCGGTTATGAGCCGACAGCTCTGACCACTGAGCTAAAGGCCCTCGCTTGCACTTCCCGGCGCGTTCTATCACAAAACGCTTGTATATCATAGCTTATTTTTTATGATTTGTCAAGCAATTTTCGCGCAGTTTCAAAAACTTTCTTTCGTATTCGGAAATTCGGCTTGTTTTGCGGAGCGTTCGTCGTATATAAATGCGAAAAACCGTGGTCGTGCAAAAAGAGGGGCGGACCGCAATCGTCCGCCCGCTTTGTATGCTTTTATGCCGAAAATCGCTTAATCGTTCTGCCCGTTGTTTTCCTGCGTATCGTTTTCGGTTGAATCGTCGGTTTTTTCCGATTTTTCTTCGCCTTTTTTGCCGCCGAAAACGGAAAGCGCCGCAAACACCGCATATACCGCGATTTTCGCAACGGATACCAGCGAACCGATCGTCTGATGCGCGCGGTACAAGTCGCCGGAATAAGAAACGCCGCAAAGCGTGAAAAGATAGCTCACAAGCGATTGAATCATGCCGATCCCCACAAAAATGAGGGTAACGATCAGCGCTTTTTTCGTTTCGTTTTTCAAGGATTCGTCGTCCGATTTCAGAAAGAAATATCCGCCGCAAAGCGCAAATACAATCACGTTTACGTACGCGCTTGCCCAAACGATGAGTCCGCCGAATTTTTTACCGATTTTATTCATGATTTTTTTCTCCGTTTTAAATTTTTTATTTGTTGTTTTCCGCGTCGGCAATCGCCGCTTCATCGGCTGCTTCCGCTTGCGGATTCTGCGTCTTTTCCGCAGGTTTTGCCGCGGCCGCCGCCAGTTTTCCTCCGCCGATGCCCGCAATCAGCGCCGCCAGATCGATGCCCGTCGCTTCTTTTACGCCGTCAACCACCTGATTTGCGGAGTGCATTACGTCTTTCACCAGCTTCGTTGCGTTGCCGTCGCCGTACATTACGATTTTATCCGTCTGCGCAAGCGGGTCGGCTGCGTTTTTCACGATTTCGGGCAGTGCCTGCAGATACATTTCTATCACGGAAGCTTCGCCCATGCGCTTCTGCGCTTCCGCTTTCTTTTCAATGGCAAGCGCTTCCGCCAGACCTTTCGCTTTCACGCCTTCCGCTTCCTGTTCCATGGCGTAACGGATTGCTTCCGCCTGAGCGCGGCGCGCGGCGGCTTCCTGCGTCGCCTCGTACTTTTTCGCGTCCGCTTCTTTCTGGCGGCGGATAAGTTCGGCTTCCGCTTCTTTCGCGATGCGGTAGTTTTCCGCGTCCGCCTGCTTGCGGATTTCCGCGTCCAGCTGTTTCTCTTTTACGGCGATTTCCGCCTGAGCGATTTCCGCTTCTTTTTCGCGCCGCGCGATGTCCGCGTCCGCTTTTGCGATTTCTATCGTCTTGCGCTGATTTTCCTGCTGAATGGAATACGCGGCGTCCGCTTCCGCCTTCTTCGTGTCTGCGCGGATCTGCATTTCCGCCTGCTGCACCGAAAGTTCGGCGTTCTGCTCGGCGATTTTCTTTTCCGCTTCCACCTTTACGGCGTTCGCTTGTTCCTGCGCCTGCGAAGAGGCAATCGCAATGTCGCGCTGGGCGTTTGCTTTGGCAATCTGCGCGTTCTTGCGGATCTGCTCCACGTTGTCGATACCCATGTTTTCAATCGTGCCCGCGCCGTCTTTGAAATTCTGAATATTGAAGTTCACCACTTCGATGCCCAGCTTTTCCATATCGGGCACAACGTTTTCCGTGATTTTCTTCGCCACGCCCTGACGATCCTGAACCATTTCTTTCAGCCCCACCGAACCGACGATTTCGCGCATGTTGCCTTCCAGCACCTGCGTTACCAGCGCGATGAGTTCCTGCTGATCCATGTTCAGAAGCGATTCCGCCGCGCGCCCCAGAAGTTCGGGGTCGGAAGAAATTTTGATGTTCGCCACGCCGTCTACGGTAACGTTGATAAATTCGTTCGTAGGCACAGCTTCGCTGGTTTTTACGTCTACCTGCATCACGCGCAGAGAAAGTTTATCCAGCCGTTCGATAAAGGGGAGGCGGATTCCCGCCTTTCCTATTAAAATACGCCGCTTCCCCAGCCCCGTGATGATGTACGCCGTATCGGGCGGAGCCTTGATGTAACCCATCAGCAAAAATACTACGATCACCGCCGCTACGATGATTAAAGCCGTTCCCCATTCAGGCATTTTTTTACCTCCTTAGCCTAAACCGTGCAAAATAAGATGCCGCATAAACTATCTTATGCAGGTTAATTGTATCATAATTCTTTGTTTTCTGTCAACGGTTTGAAGAAGTTTTTGCCTGCGTGAACAAGAATTTTCGCCGAAATTGCTTAAAATCCGACAAAATCGCGCAAAATTTTCGTTTTTCTATCCGTTATAATTTTCGGGAAGAAAAATCGCGGGACAAAGCGAAGGAGGCACGGCAATGAAAGCGAGCGCAACGAAGAAAAACGGCATTTTACATTTTTATTTCGACGGCGAACTGGACGAGCACGCCGCGCGCCTCATCCGCAGGCAGACGGACGCGTTCATCGACGACAACGCCGCCGCGGAGGGCGCTGTGTTTCACCTGACGAACGTTACGTTTATGGATTCCACGGGCATCGGCTTTTTTATCGGCAGGTATAAAAAACTCGCGTCGTATTCGATTCCCGCATATTTTGCGGACGTAGGCGCCGAAGCGGACAAAGTGCTTTCGCTGTCCGGCGTATACACGGTGGTGCCGAAACTGCCGCCTTCCGCAGGGCATGAGTGCGGAAAAGCGGGAAGAGAAAGCGGCGTAAACGGCGGGAGGAGAGCGTAAATGAAAAACCGTATGATTTTAAAGATATCGGCGATCGGCGAAAACGAGGGGTTCGCGCGCAGCGCGGTGGCGGCGTTCGCCGCGGCGATGGAACCCACGATCGACGAGCTTTCCGATTTGAAAACCGCCGTATCCGAAGCGGTTACAAACTGCGTGGTGCACGCGTACAAAGGCGCGGAAAGCGAAGAAAATTATATTACGATTACCTGCGAGGCGGACGAAAGCGCAAGAGTACTACATATCGAAGTTGCCGATACGGGCTGCGGCATCGAGAACGTAGAAGAAGCGCTGCAGCCGTTTTTCACCACTTCGGGCAACGCGGAACGTTCGGGCATGGGCTTTACCATCATGCAGACGTTTACCGACGGCTGCGAAGTGGAAAGCGCCGCGGGAACGGGCACAAAAGTGCGCATGAAAAAGAAATTCGGCAAAAAGGCAGGGGATAATGCTGAATGACGAACAGACTTCTGCGCTCATAAAAAAAGCGAAATCGGGCGACGGTACGGCAAAGGAAACGCTGATTTCCGAAAACGTGTCGCTGATAAAATGTATCGTAAAACGGTATCTGAACAAAGGCGTGGAATACGACGATTTGTTTCAGCTTGCCTGCATGGGTTTTTTAAAAGCGATCGCGGGGTACAACGAAGCGTTCGAAACGAAATTCTCCACGTATGCGGTGCCGATGATCGCGGGCGAAATCAAACGATTCATGCGCGACGACGGCAGCGTGAAAGTATCGCGCGCCATCAAGCAGACGGCGAAAGAGATCAACGGATTCGTTTCCGATTTTTCTCTGAAAAACGGCAGAAAACCCGCTCTCGGCGAAATCGCGGCGGCGTTTTCCATCGAAGAAAGCGAAGTGGCGTTCCTGCTCGGTTCTTCCAGAATGCCGCTTTCACTGCAAAGCGATAAGGGCGACGAAGAAGAGGGCGGCAGAACGCTGATGGATACCATCGCTTCGGGTGAGGGCGAAGAGGAGCTTCTCGATAAACTGCAGCTGAAAACGGCGCTGGAGGCATTATCCGAACGGGACAGAAAAATCATCTTTTTACGATATTTCCGCGATAAAACGCAGAGCGAGGTGGCGGGCATGATCGGGGTATCGCAGGTGCAGATTTCGCGCATCGAAAGCCGCATTTTAAAGGACTTCAAAGAGCGGATGAGCACGGTGTAAGCGCATCCGCCCGCATTTCATCTTTTGTTTGCCCGTTCGCTCGGGCAGCGAACGGGCGAACAGGGAGAGCAGACTCATCTTCCCGTAGGCGTTCTGCCGAGAAGCGATTTGAAAATCCGGTTAAAAGATCGTATGCTTTTAAAGCCGCTGCGCATCGCCGCTTCGGTAGCCGTAACGCGTTCCGAATCCATCAGTTTCGCCGCTTCTTCCGCGCGGTAACGATTCACCAGCGAAGAAAACCGAATCCCGAACCGCGCCGCAAACAGCCGCGAAACGTAATCGTAAGAATAGCCGAGCGCGTTTGCGAGCGTCGCCACGGAAATATCCGCGCGGAAATTTTTTTCCACATAATCTATCGCCGAATAAGTAAATTCGTCGTCGCGTTCGCTCTTAACGTAGACGGCGTTTTTTTCAAACTCGGCGAGCAGCGCGTAAAGGCAGGCGCGCACGGTAAGCCCGTCGATTTCGGGCGCGCTAAGCCGACCGCGTTCTTCGTGATCGAAAAGCGCGGCAACCGTTTCCGCTTCGCCCGCGCCGAAAAATTTCGAAAGCACAAACCCCAGCGTTTCCCGCGGAATCGTAAACAGCGATTTCGCGGGCGTTTCGTTTTCGTGGCGCGAAGAAAAGGCTTCCGCATACGCGCCAGAAAATACGATCGCAAACGTGATCGCGCCCGCCGAAGGCTCGTAAGAATGAAGTTCGTAAGGGCATAAAAACAACGCTTCGCCCGTTTTCACTTCGTATCGCTTCCCGCCCGCAACGGCTTTCTGCACGCCTTTTAAAACGATCAGAATTTCGCACCCGCGGTGAAAATGCGCCCCGTAATCAATTTCGCGGTACAAAAACGCGTTGAATACGTCCGCGTCCGAATTTGTCGGCTGATGAAAAATCATAAGTACTTCTCTCTTCTGTAAAAGTCGGAATTTGGCTATAAATCGTCGGAAAAACACTTGAAAACAGGCTTTTTCCGGGTGTATAATGGTTTCGTAGACTGAATTATAGCTATATTATATCACACTTACCGCGCGAATGTAAAGCCGAAAGGAGTCAAAAAATGACGGCGATCGTATTTTCCATAGAAGAATTTTCCGCATTCGACGGGGCGGGCTTGCGCACCTCCGTGTTTTTCAAAGGCTGCCCGCTGCGCTGCGAGTGGTGTCACAATCCCGAAGGGCAACGTTTCGGAAAAGAATACGTCAAAGCGAAAAACGGCTGTATCGGCTGCGGCGCGTGCCTGAAAGCCGCCGTGCGCGCGAACGGCAGAACGGAGTACACGAAAAAAAGCGCTGCGGCTTGCCCCAAAGGGCTGATCCGCGTTTGCGGCGCAGATTACACGCCCGCCCGCCTTGCGGAAAAGCTCAATAAAAACGCGGAGATTTTATCGGGCGGCGGCATAACGTTTTCGGGCGGCGAGCCGCTTTGCCAAACGGATTTTATCGTAGAAACCGTTTCCCTTCTCGATCCGCGGCTGAACGTCGCGCTGCAAACGAGCGGCTACGCGCCGGAAGAAACGTTTAAAAAGTCGCTCGGGGCATGCGATTTCGTGCTATACGATTTAAAAATCGCCGATCGCGCGGGGTTTAAAAAGTATTGCGGCGGCGATGCGGAAATCGTGCTTTCAAACTATTTCGCGCTGGCGAAAAGCGGCGTGCCGTTTGTCACGCGAGTGCCGCTGATCCCCGCCGTCACCGATACGCCCGAAAATCTCGGCTCAATCGCGAAAATCATAGCTCGGGCGGGCGCAACCCGCGCGGAACTTTTGCCGTACAATCGCTTTGCGGGCGGAAAATACGCCTCGCTCGGGCGGAAATATTCTCCTTCGTTCGATGAATCCGCGCCGCCTTCGCCGCATACGGAAATCTTTGAAAAGTACGGGGTAAAAGCCGTGGTTTTATAATCGCCGTTGCGCCGCCGAACGCAACCGCGCCCGTTTTCTTTTCGGCAAAGGAGTTTCACATGACGGAAAAAGTAAAAAAATGCAGAGAATTTCTGCTCGGCCGCGAGTACCGCAAACGCCGCAATCCCGAACGCCCCGAAAATCTGCCGGAAGATCTCGGCGCGCAAAGCGAAGAAGAGCAGTATTTCCGATTGTTCGAACGCGCCGCCGAAAACGAGAAGTCCTTGTTTTACGAATCGGACGATTTCGGGTTTAACCGCTATCGCGCGCGCCTTCCGCAAGACGAAGTATGGCGTTCGCGCGGCGGCAATCTCACCGTCGATTACGAAACGTTTCTTGCGGTCGGGCTGAGCGGCTTGCGCGCAAAAATTCTCGAACGCCTGCCCGCGGCGGATGCGGAAGCGAAGCGTTTTTACGATCTTTCGCTGCGGTATCTCCGGGTTTGCGGAAATCTCGCGGAAAAATGGCGGAAAGGCGCGGAAGAAGCGGGGCGCGAAAGGCTTGCCGCCGCGCTTGCCGTCGTGCCGGAAAACGGCGCTTCCACCTACTATCATGCTCTCGTTTCTTTGCGGTTTCTTCACTACGTTCTGCGCCTGAACGGCAACGATCATCTCACGCTCGGCAGATTCGATCGCTACATGCTTCCCTATGCCGAAGAGTCCGTCCGGTGCGGCGTATCTCTCGACGAACTCACGGAAGATACCGAGTTGTTTTTCATCGCGATGAACTACGATACCGACTTGTATCGCGGTATTCAGCAGGGCGATAACGGGCAGAGTCTCGTTCTCGGCGGGTGCGACGAAAACGGCGAAAATTCTTTTTCTTTTCTGAGCGAAATCGCGCTTACGGCAAGCGAAGAACTCGCGTTGATCGATCCGAAAATCAACCTTCGCGTAAATTTGGAAACGCCCGCGGAGCTTTACGAACGCGCTTCGCGGCTCACCCGTCAGGGGCTTGGCTTTCCGCAGTATTGCAACGACGACGCGGCGATCAAAGGACTTGTCCGCCTCGGCTACGATCCGATCGACGCAAGAAACTATGCCGTTGCCGCCTGTTGGGAAATCATCGTGCCGCGCTGCGGGGCAGACGTGCCGAATATTGATAAATTGATTTTCCCCGAAGTCGTAAGGCAGGTAACCCTTTCAAAGCTGATCGGCAGCGAATCTTACGCGGAATTCGAGCGCGAAGTAAAAAGCGCGATCGAAGCCGGGTGCGATAAGATTACAGAAAGGTGCAATGCCGCAGCGCAGCCGCGCGACGCGCTGATTTCGATTTTCGTTTCGCCGTGCATAGAGCGCGGGCGTTACGCTTTCGAAGGCGGCGCGAAATACAATAATTACGGCGTTCACGGCGTGGGACTTTCCAACGCCGCCGACGCGCTCGAAGCCATAAAAAAAGCCGTATTCGAAGAAAAAACGGCGGGTAAAGCCGAACTTGTTTCCGCGCTTGAAACGAACTTCGCGGGGCGCGAAGATTTGCGGCAAACGCTGCTTTCGCAGCCGAAAACGGGCAATAACAACGAAGCGGACGAAAGACTTTGCTTTCTTATGGAAACGTTTTCTTCATATCTCAATAATAAACCGAATCGCCGCGGCGGAGTATACCGCGCCGGCACGGGCAGCGCGATGGAATACGTCGTTTCCGCCGCCGGGGTGGGCGCAACGGCGGACGGAAGAAAAGCGGGCGAAGCGTTCGCTTCTTCGTTTTCGCCGTCGCTCGCCGCGAAAACGGACGGACCGTTTTCCACGATTCTTTCGTTCACGAAATTCGATATGAGCAAAATCATCAACGGCGGACCGCTCACCATGGAATTGTACAGCGGCGTTTTCCGTAACGGCGAAGGGTTGAAAAAAGTCGCGCTGCTCGTAAAAGCGTTTATTGATCGCGGCGGACATCAGCTTCAACTCAACGCCGTAAATCGCGAAACGCTGCTCGATGCGCAGGCGCACCCCGAAAAATATCCCAATCTCATCGTCCGCGTGTGGGGGTGGTCGGGGTATTTCGTCGAGCTTGACAGGGCGTATCAGAATCACGTCATCGCCCGCACGGAATACGGCACTTGACAAGGCGCGATTTTTGTGCTATACTGTTTTAGTCGAATGGAAATAAGGTTGTTTTCATTCGGCGATAAACTTGCGGCGGCAACGCCCGCAAAATACAAGCGCAAAGGAAGTACGAAAATGGCGGAAAAAGCAAAGAAAAAAGCGTGGTGGCAGAAACTTTTAATCGCGCTCGGCATCGCGGCGATTGTCATCGTCGTGTTTTTCGGCGCGGTCATCGGGTATTTCAGGATTTCCGTAAGCGAGTATTATAAGGCAAGCGAAAAGGCGTTTGAAATTCCCGGTATCTCCGACGGATTCGTCGCGCAGGGCATCTCTTACGACGCGCGCGAAGATATGTTCTTTCTTAGCGGCTACATGAACGATAAAAGCGCTTCGCCCGTGTACCTCGTGAAAAAATCCGAGGGCAAAAAAGCAAAGGCGAAAACGCTGTATCTGAAAGATACCGACGGATCGGACTACACGGGGCACTGCGGCGGCCTTACCGTGCACGGCGATTATATTTACGTGGCAGGCAGCGGCAAGCACTGCCTGTACGTGTACTCGTATGCGGAAGCGCTGGCTGCGGAAGATGAATCGGGGCTGGAATGCAAAGGCACGTTTCTCATCGAAAGCGAAGACAAAAGCGACTATATCGGCGTAGCGTTCGTAACCGTGTGGGATAACGCGCTTGTAGCCGGCGAATTTTACCGCGAACAGAATTATCCCACGCCCGACACGCATAAGCGCGTAACGGCAAGCGGCGAAACCAACTACGCCATGGCGGTCTGCTATCCGTTTGCCGACGGCACGGAAGGGGTAAACGAAGCGGCGTTCGGTTTAAAAAAACAGCCGTCGGCGGCAATCTCCATGCCGGGGCTTGTACAGGGCGCGTATTTCGAAAACGGCAAAGCCGTTATTTCCACATCCTATGCCGTGGCGTTCTCGCATCTGTACGAATACGATCTTTCGAAATCGGCTACGGGAGGCAAAGTAACCTTGATGGGCGCCGAGCTCCCTTTGTATTCGCTGGATAACGGTTCTCTTACCGCCGATTATAAAATTGCGCCGATGAGCGAAGAAATCGTTCTCGTGGACGGAAAAACGTACGTGATGTGCGAATCCGCTTCCGATAAATACAAGTTCGGAAAATTCACGGGCGCGAAATGGTGCTACGCCACCGATTTGACGAAGATGGGTTAATCGCAGGAAGAAATCTTTATCTGACCGCACTGCTGCATAGGTAAACAGCCTATGAAACGGTGCGATTTTAGTCTTATAAAGGGAAATAACATATAAAAATAGTTTTGATTGCGGCGAATAAAAACATAACGCCCGAAACTTACAAAAGTAAAAGCTTCGAGGAAGTGAGATCCGATGAAAAAATATTTAAAAAAAATAAGTACGGTTTTAATGATGGCTTTCGCTATTGCTATTTGCGGCGGCGAGGCAATGAAGTTGCGCAAAAACTTCGCCGATGCGGGATATAATGGGGCAAACGTTCAGAACTCCTTGTCGGCAGACGAAGCGAAAACAACGCAAATAGAATTAGGGCAATATATAAGCCTTGGTAAGTACAACGGCAAGGATGTAATATGGAGATGCGTAAGCGTGGACGATAAAGGCTCGCTAATGCTTGCCGACAAAGTGATCGATACGCTTCCTTACGATGCTATGACAAACGACAACAGCCGTTCGAAATCTCACAGCCGCAATTATAAGCGCGATACCTACGGTTCTAATTACTGGAAAGACAGCAATATGCGCTCCTGGCTTAATTCTACGGCAGCGGCGGGCGAAGTGAAGTGGTTGTGCGGCAATCCGCCGAGGGCGGGGTATGTTGACGGCAATGCGTACGATGAAAAAGCCGGTTTTTTGAACGACTTTACAAAAGCGGAGATTGCCGCCATGAAAACCGTTACTCAACGCTCTCTTGTATCGCACCCCGAATATAAACAAGGAATTTATGACGGCGACGGTCGCTCTGATCTGGAATTGAATTATGATATCCAAAACGTTGCCGATAACTTTGAAAGCGCATACGGCGAAAACTCGACCGAAAAGGTTTTTCTACTGGACGTTAAGCAAGTGAATGCCGTCTGGAAAAATTTGGGCGATTATTATATAGGCAGTAACGAGCAAGGTATGAGCTGGCCGTATTGGCTCAGAACGCCGGTTTCCGATTGTAACCATGATATGCGTTACGTTCACAATAACGGAACGATAGGACGAGAATCGCCGCAACGCAACTATATCGGAGTCAGACCGGCATTTTATCTTGATACCGATTATTACGTAGCGACTTCGGGGAACGGTACGTCGGAAAATCCGTATAAAGGCGCTGCGCCAGAAAAGACGGAGGACGATTATACAGTAGCCGAGCCGGAAGAGGATCCAAATCAAGAGTGGGATATAAGTACGGATCGGAAACTTACGCTTACGCTCGGGCCGAATTACTCCGCCGACGGTAAATATACAAATTCCGCAATTCCCGTGTTTACCATTCAAAAGACAAGAAGTGACACAGAGAATATGGTTATCCTCATTTGTGGCGAGGGATACACCAAAAGTCAGCAACAAAAATTTATCGGCGATGTAAAAAAGGTATGGAGCGGGGCTATGCAATACGAACCATATCGCAGTTATGCCGATAGGTTTAACGTCTACGCTCTTTGCACGGCTTCGGAATCGAGTTTCGAAAACGGCGGCAGTACGTTTTTCGACGTAGTCGTAGGCTCTAACAATTCTTCATCGATATCTACAAACATGGGAAATCCATGGAAAAATCATATTTTTGAACGATGTATAGGACCTGCGTTTATCGAGCAGATACACGACGCGCATATTCCGAATAAAACAGAACCGGACAAAATGTACTGGAACGATGACGAGCAATATCCGCCGTATTATTATGTGCATAATTATATCAATCAATTTGCTTTGCTTGTCAATACCAACCGCAACTTCGGGGACGCATATACCAATCTTCCGTTCGGTTTTCATTATTTCATAACCCCGTCCGACAGTTATCGCGCGCCAAAAACTTTTGCGCACGAGTTCGGGCACGGATTGTTGGGGCTCGGCGACGAGTATATGGACAGGGTGTCGGAACAAACGGATATTACTTCGCTTAACGTTGCCTTCAACGTCAATCCGGAACAAGTGAAGTGGAAAAAACTGTTAGGGTTCAGAAAAACTTATTCTTGTCCTTCAAAATCGTACAGCAATGCTTATAATTCAAGTTATGAATGTCTTATGCGCGATACCGATTATCCGTTCTGCGAAGTTTGTAAGTTGCAAGGGTACAAGAGAATGTCGCAGCTCGTCGGCGGTAAAAGTCTGTATGTAGCAGATCCCGAAGTCAAAAAATATACAGGGAAGTATTCTGCATCGTCGGATTTTACGGACGCGACTTATAACGGATATGTTAATTTTGCAAACTATCGTAACGGAGTGTTGCTGAGCGGCGCCGAAAAAAATAAATTCGGCACCCATATGGTCGGCGAAAAAATCGAACTGCGAACTATTATCCAAAATCTTTCGGATACCGCGGAGCGCTACGTTACCATGAAATTGTGGATAAAGCGAGCTGATGGCAGTGTTGCCACCACGAGAAGTGGGGACAAACTTGAGACATCGCAGAATTTCACTATTCCCGTATGGAGCGAAAAGAGCAAGTTTTGGCCAAAAGGCGCTTTGAGCTATGAAGGCAGCAATATGAATTCGGGATTGGAAAATTGTGAACTTATTTACCAAATCCCGGCGGACGCATTGCTAAATAACGGCGACACGGTTGCTTTTGCGATAACCGACGAAAACGGAAACGTACTTGCAAACGACGACACCGAAACCAAAACTTACGCAAACGTTAATATCGAGTACAGGTTCGATGACGGCAGCGAAATCCCCCACGCTCCGAAAGCCGTGATACCTCTTGCGGTAGGAAGTATGATCAACTGGACGCCCGCCCCGGAACTTTTCGGCTATACGTTAAGCAGAGTTGAAGGTCTGAATCAGCCGGTAAGCGGCAGCGGGCAAACCGTAACGTATTATTATACAAAACAACACAACGCGCATATTCACGACTGGGGCGAAGTAAAATATACTTGGACAAGTGATAATATCTGCAAAGCGGAAAGAGTTTGCAAGCATGACAATACGCATATCGAAAGCGAAACGGTAACCGCAAGCGGAACGGTAATCACAGCGGCAACCTGCAAAGAAAAAGGCAAAATGAAATATACCGCTACGTTTTCGAATACTGCGTTTTTTGCGCAATCTCGTGAAGTCGATACCGATTTTGCTCCGCATACTTACGGTGCGTGGAAAGACGAAATTCCTGCAACGACGGAAAATTTCGGAACGAAAGGGCATAAAGACTGTACGGTTTGCGGCAGGCATTTTGACGCCGACGGAAACGAAATCACCGACCTTAGAATTGCCAAAATCGGCACGCATAACGTGGTAATAAACGGCGAAAGCAATTTCTATGCACACGGCGAAAGCGTAACCGTAACGGCAGAAGATAAAGAAGGCAAGAGATTCAAAGGTTGGAAAGACGCAAGCGGAAAAATCGTAAGTACCGACAAGAGTTATACCTTCACCGTAACGGGGGCAACAACGCTTACGGCTGTATACGAAGATAAGACTTCGGACGGGGGCGAAATCGCTTCGCCTGATAAAAAGGACGGACTTTCGGGCGGAACGATTGCGGGTATCGTAATCGGTTCGGCTGCGGTTGCGGGAATCGGCGGATTTGCTATTAAGAAAAAATCGCTTGCGGGTTTAATCGCCGCAATCAAAGCAAAGTTCGGTAAAAAGAAATAAGAAGATTTAATAATAACGAGCCGCTATCGTATCCGAATATTTTCAAATTTTTTCGCTTGCGGCGGGGATATTTTTT
>ULYL01011647.1_pt1 | contig 21396 bp, 20 predicted proteins | sample 1962211 | NCBI WGS metagenome assembly ULYL01 (sample SAMEA4835864, study PRJEB28245) | human gut metagenome | biome: gut microbiome; material: fecal sample | place: Denmark | collected 2008
CGAAAATAATTCCGGCGAGCAGTTTTTCTTGCGTAACTTTAGACATTTTCTAACCTCAGAACATTCTCTTCTTCCACAGCAGGAAGGCAGTGCCGATGGCAATACATGCTGCCAGACTGATGACGATAAGGAACCCGAAGGGGTTTTCTGCAAAGGGAACAGGTACGTTCATGCCCCATAAACCGCTGATAAGTGTAGGAATCGCCAAAATGATGGTGACGGATGCCAAAAATTTCATGACTAGGTTCAGGTTGTTGCTGATGATACTGGCAAAAACTTCCATCATGCTGTTAAGAATGTGGCTGTACATCTCAACCATCTCTACAGCCTGCTTATATTCGATAATAACATCGTCCAGCAAATCCTCGTCTTCTTCGTATACCTTTATAAGATGCTGGGATTGCGTCGCATTGCGCAGACGCAGCAGTCTTTCCAGTACAATGGAATTGCTGCGCAGAGAGGTGGAAAAGTAGGTTAAGGACTTTTGCAGATCAAGCAGGTTGAAGAGCTCGCTGTTTTCCATGGACTGGCGCAGGTGAATTTCCAGTTCATCTGTACGGCGGATGATGATACGGATATATTTCAGATAGAGAGTAGCGGATTTATAAAGAATCTGGAATAAAAAGCGTGTTTTTTTGAAGGTGCTGAACATTTTGCTGTTGTGCGTGCCAAAGTCTGCAGTTACGGCGTTAGGCTCCAAACAGATAGTGGCAATGCCTGCTTCAGTTACTACGATGCCTAAAGGCAGGGTGTCGTAATCTTTATTGCTGCGTAAAAAAGGAATATCGACCAAAATCAGAATCTGGTCATCTTCCACTTCGATACGCGATTTTTCTTCTTCGTCCAGTGCGGCACTCAAAAAATCCATCTGGATTTTTGTCGCTGCTGCTATTTCCTGCAGCTCTTCTACAGAAGGAGCCACTATGTCAAGCCAGTAGCCCTTTTCCAGATGTTCCAGCTCCAGCTCGTCCAGTCCTTGGTCGGTACTTTTTAAAATTTTGTACATAGTAGGGTTCCTCCTTTCCTCTTTCCTGGCAGGCGTGATATAAAGAACCGTCTGCGTCACAACGGCTCCTAGACGTACAAGAAGTACGCCGTCGTCGCCATTGCTTGGCATCCGGCACTTTCTCTCACTCCTGTTTGTTTAACATTGCGATAAAGCACCGTCTGCGTTTACAACGGCTCCTATATCTTATCTTATAAATTACAGATGCTCGGCGATGGCTTTAGCCAATTGGTCGGCGCAGCTGGTGCCGCGGCCGCGGCAGTCATTGCCCTTGAGCAAATCGGCAACTGCTTTGGCATCCTGGTCTTCTACCAGCTTGCCGATAGCAGCCAGATTTCCGGGGCAGCCGCCGTCAAAGCTTACATTGTGCAGCTTGCCGTCAACTATATCAAAATGAATCTCGCGGGAGCAGACTCCGCAGGTTTTATAAGTAAACATATTTCTTTCCTCCATTGTATTACAACATACATTAGACAATTCGACAAAAATAAATAAAATCCTTTTTCTTACGCTTGCGCAAGAAAGATTTTACGTAATTTTTATTTCAAAAATTTTCCCGCTGCAGAAAAGTTTTGACGGGAGCTTTAATTTACTAAAAAAAGTTGGTATAATATAAGACAAATTATCGTACGTTGTAGGATGGTAGCATGGTTTATATTCTTACAGCACAAGTATTATGCTTTTGTAGCATGGAAGAAAGGTAGTGTAGTTTTTATGTCTATTCAGTTGGTAATTGTCGTTGTTTACATTGCGATGCTTTTTGGCATCAGCTTGTGGGTGAAGCACAAGGCTGATTCTGGTTCGACAGCGTTTTTGCTGGCCGGACGTAAGCTGAACACGATTCTGGTAGCTGTCAATGTTACCGGTCTGGCAGTCGGTGCTGCTTCTACAGTCGGCGTAGCACAGCGTGCCTTCAGTGTTGGTCTGGCAGCAGGCTGGTATAACGGTGCCTGGTCTATCGGTGCTATTGTTATGGGCCTTTTGGCAGCAGGCAAGCTGCGTTCTATGAAGGTTTCCACTATTCCGGAATTCTTTGAGTTCTATTATGATACCAAAGGCCGTGCAATCGCTGCGATTGGTCTGGTTATCATTATGTGCGTTATTACTGCTTTGCAGTACATGGCAGGCGGTGCAATTTTGTCCTCGCTGCTGCCGGAGATTTTCTCCTTCCATGGCGGTATGATTATGAGTGCCGTGGTATTTATCGGTATTACGCTGATTGGCGGTCTTTGGTCTAGCGGTCTGGCAAACATCGTCAGCGTTACCTTGATTTATATCGGTATTATCTACTCTGCAATCCAATCTGTATCCAATGTAGGCGGTTGGGATGCAGTACTCAGTAAGCTGCCTAACCCCGAGGTTATGGGCAGTCCGGTAGCAGGTCTGGCTTTTGCTACTATTATTGGCTGGATTATCGTTATGATTACCCAGACTATTACTGCGCAGGGCCCTGTACAGATTGCCTGCGGTGCGAAAAATGCCAAGGCTGCCCGCAACGGTTATGTTCTGGCCGGCCTGATGATTTTCCCTGTAGGCTTCATCTGCGCTGTATTGGGCGTTGTCTGCAAGGCTATGTATCCGGAAATGCCGGTGGCACAGGCTGCACTTGCTATGCCTAAGGTTGTTATGACTCTGGATCCTCTTGCCGGCGGTGTAACTCTGGCTGCTTTGTGGGCTGCGGATGTATCTACTGCCTGCACTATTCTGCTGGGTGCGGCTACGCTCTTCAGCAATGATATTTACAAACGTTTTATTAATCCTACTGTTGCGGAAAATAAATTTGTCATCATCAATCGTCTGTCTGTGTTTGCTGTCGGCCTGATTACTCTGTGGTTTGCCTTCAATGCGGCAGGCATTGTTAAGACGATGATTGCCGGTTTGTCTATGACCTGCGGGCTGACCTGTGTGTTCTTCTTTACGATGTTCGCTCCCGGCCTGTGCCGTCGCAGCTCTGCTTTCTGGACTACATTGGTGAGCCTTCTCGGCATTGCTCTCTGGTTTGTTCCCGGCAGCCCGCTGGCAGGCATCAAACCGCTTTTTGCCAACGAAGTAATTTACTTTGAATGGCCTATCTGCATTATTACCTTCCTGTTGGTAGCAATGCTAGATAAAAATAAAATCAAAGAGGTTGTAGAGGTTCCCGAAGAGGACGAATAATCTCTGCGCCTGCTGATATAAAAATTGTTTTGTGAGGGGTGTGACTAACATGCATGAATGTGGTAAAAGCTGCATCAACAGCATCGAAATCGGCCGTGCTGCCTTGCGTATTGCACTTACCTCCAGTCGCATGGAGGAAACGAAGGTAAAGGAACGCTTAGCGGAGCATGGTATCCGTTCGACAGCTGTTGATTTCGGCGGTGAATTTATTCCTTCTATTGTAAAAATTGTCGAGCGTGCCGTAGTGGCTGCGCAGCGTCAGGGACTTGTAACCGAATCTCATGTGGGTGCAGGTGCTGTGGCCGGTGCGGCGCACGAAGCATTGGAGCAGGTAAAGGTTAAGGCCTTTGGCTTCAATGTCGGCGGCAAAATCGGTATTGCTCGCGCCGGAGAGCATCTTTGTGTTGCTATTTATATGGGCGTAGGTGTACTGAACCTCAATGAGCTGTGTGTCGGTTTGGCGCATCGCTCGCTGGCCAGTGATGAATAGAGGTGCTTTATGAGTATTTTGGATATTATCGGACCGGTGATGATAGGTCCCTCCAGCTCGCATACTGCCGGTGCTGTTCGTCTGGGACTTCTGGCTGCCAGTATTCTTGGCGCTAAGCCGGTAAAGGCAGAAATTTATCTGCATGGCTCCTTTGCCGAAACCTATAAGGGACACGGCACGGATATGGCGCTGCTTGCCGGGCTGATGGGCTGGCTGCCGGATGATGAACGCATTCCGCAGGCTGACCGCTATGCGGAGAAAAACGGCTTAGAATATTCCTATCATAAAATTGATTTGGGCAATAAGGCTCATCCAAACACTGTGCTTTTTAAGCTGACTGCAGAAAATGGTGCCCGTTGTGATATCGTCGGTTCTTCTGTTGGCGGCGGTCAGGTACAGGTTACGGAAATTGACGGGTTCCCTGTAGAGCTCACTGGACGCCTGCCTGCTATTTTGACAGTGCATATTGATACAAGAGGTGTTATTGCGCTGGTTACCAGTACACTGGCCAATGCCGGTGTGAATATCGCCACGATGCGCTTGTTCCGCAGCGATAAGGGCGGTATGGCATCTATGGTTATTGAATGTGACGAGGCAGTGCCGCAGGAGATTATCAATCTTATCAGCGCGCTGCAGCAGATAGAATCGGTGCGTTTTATCGCCAGTGTTTTGTAAGGGGTGCAGCATGAAGAAAGAAATGCTGTCTTTGAACAGCTGGATTAAAGAGGCTGCTGCCTGGCAGCAACCGTTAGACGAATTTCTCATAGACTACAATATGCGCGAGCTGGAATGCAGTCAGGAAGATTTACTGGCGAAAATGCAGGAAATGTTGGATGTCATGGAGAAATCAGTAGAGCATGGTTTAACCGGTGTCCGCTCGCACAGCGGTCTGACTGGCGGTGATGCCAAAAAGCTGGCTGCAGCTGCAGGCGCTGAAGGCTTTGTCAATCTTTTGGGCGAGAAGGCTTTGGATGCAGTTATCTATGCTACAGCAGTTGGTGAATGCAACGCGGCTATGGGCCGTATAGTTGCTGCTCCTACCGCAGGTGCCAGCGGCGTACTTCCGGGAGTGTTCTTCACCCTGAAAAAGCACTGTGGACTGGACGATGCAACCTTGCAGCGTGGTATGGTGGTTGCCGGCAGTATTGGTATGGTAATCAACGAGCGCGCTTCTCTGGCAGGTGCTATGGGTGGCTGTCAGGCAGAATGCGGCAGTGCTGCGGCGATGGCAGCAGGTGCTGCGGTTTCTATGCTGGGCGGCACACCGCAACAGGTTGGTACAGCAGTAGCAGTCGTTTTTAAAAATGTGCTGGGCCTTGTTTGCGATCCTGTGGCAGGCCTGGTAGAGGTACCCTGTATTAAACGTAACGGAGCCTGTGCTTTGCAGGCGCTGTTGGCAGCAGAGCTGGCGTTGGCAGGAATCAGCAGCTTTATTAATGCTGATGAAGCAATTGATGCTATGAAGAGCGTGGGGGATGCGCTTCCCTGTGCTTTGAAGGAAACCGCAGGCGGCGGTATGGCCGCAACGCCTTCGGCTATAGAGTGGGCGAAAAAATACTTTGCCCGTAAATAAAAAAGTAGCAAAGGAGACTTTAATCATGGAAGTTATTGCAACAACAAATGCACCCAAAGCTTTAGGTCCTTATTCTCAAGCTGTATTGGCAGGTTCTATTCTGTTTGTATCCGGTCAGATTGCTATCAATCCGGAAACAGGTGAAATGGTTCAAAGCTCTATCGAAGCTGAAACTCAGCAGGTTTTAGACAATATTGAGGCTATCCTGACGGAAGCACGCTTCAGATTCATGGATGTTGTAAAAACTACTATTTTTGTAGACGACATCAAGAATTTTGATGCTATTAATGCTGTTTATGCAAAAACCTTTAAAATTGAGCCGCCGGCACGCTCCTTTGTACAGGTAGCAGCTCTGCCTAAAGGCGCTCATGTAGAAATTGAAGTTATTGCCCGCCGCTGATTAACTGCTGCGAAGCAATTTTTGACTATGTCCGGTGATTGCCGTAAAAATTTTTATAAAAATTAAATTTTCCTATTGACGCAGTGCCGGGAATATAGTATAATACTATTCGTCGCCAAGCTATTCAGCTTGGAAACAAGATGGTGGCTGTGGTGAAGTGGTTAACACGGCGGATTGTGGCTCCGTTACGCGTGGGTTCGACTCCCACCAGTCACCCCACCTTTTCAGATTTGGATAAATCTGAATAACCACTAATAAGCTTGGGGCGTAGCCAAGTCGGTAAGGCACGGGACTTTGACTCCCGCATGCGTTGGTTCGAGTCCAGCCGCCCCAGCCAATGATCCACTAGCTCAGTTGGTAGAGCACCTGACTTTTAATCAGGGTGTCCCGAGTTCGAGTCTCGGGTGGATCACCACGAATTTAAGGCCGTTCTTCGAAAGAAGGACGGCTTTTTGTTTACATGGACAGTTGCCATAGATGTTCTTGTTATGATATAATATTTTATATGCGAGTGTGGCGGAACTGGCAGACGCACTAGACTTAGGATCTAGCGCCTTTCGGCGTGCAGGTTCGATTCCTGTCACTCGCACCAACCTTATAAATCAGGCTCACGTGGCATAGTCGCGTGAGCTTTTTGATTATAGTTTGCCTTTAGGTTTGTTCTAATGATTCTTGAACAATGCTATCTTGGAAATAAATAATGAATTGACCGAGTAGAAATGATAGTGATAAACTAATATTGTGATTAAATTTTTATATTGAGGATTGGTTAAGCATGTCGATAGTTTTCATTATTTTTTTAGCGTGTATAATTCTTTATTGTATACATAGTGCCAGAGAAGTAGACAAGTACAATAAATCTCAGTATCGAAAAATAACAAAAAATTCATTTTTGGATGTAGAATTTGATAAAGGTAAGAATGGCGAATATAAGATTTATAAATCATTATTTCATTATGAGATGGATGGAGCGAGTTTTTTGTTTAATTGCTATCTGCCGATGGAAAACAAAGAAACGACTGAGATTGATGCAATAATGATACATCATAGTGGAATATATGTATTTGAAAGCAAAAATTATGGTGGTTGGATTTTCGGGAATGAACGAAATGTATGGTGGACACAAGCTTTATTAGGCGAAGGTTATTCTGCACAAAAAGAGCGTTTTTATAATCCTGTTTGGCAGAATAGAACACACATAAAATACTTGCGAAAAAAATTAGGATTGTTTGATGGAAAAATTTATTCAGTAATAGTGTTTTCGGATAGATGCGAATTTAAAGATGTAACTATTTTTAGTGATGATGTTATATTGACTCAACAATTTCAATTAGCTGCTAGTATACAGAAATATACGAACAAAATTATATTTAATCAAGAAAAAATTAATAAGTACTACGATTTGCTATATCCATATACACAGTTGACAGAAGAGCAAAAGCAGGAACATATAAAAAATCTGCAAGAGAGAATGAATTTGCGAAGGCTTCAGCAGAATAAAGTGTGTCCTAGGTGTGGTAGCAAGTTAGTATTGCGTGTGGCGAAAAAGGGGGCGCTGGCCGGACACGAATTTTATGGTTGTTCAAATTACCCAAAATGCAGATATACCGAGAATAAAAAATGAAAACAGGTATTGCTATGTATGAAGATAAAGGTTAATGAAATATATTTAGAAAACTACTTATAGAATATCATGATTAACGTGTTGCACAGTAACAGTATGGAATTGATAAATATACACTTATCTCTAGTTTCTGTAAGTTCAGCCAGATTTTTTACATATGCTTCCAGTGCTGTAAGCTCTGAGAGTAGCTATGAAAAACTTTGTCAAAATTCGCTAACGATGAGATAAACTGAATTGGCTAAGATTTTGCTTAGTTACTCTTAAAACTCTTGCTGAAACAGGTTAAAAATGTTACGATAAAGGGACAGAAGAAAATATCATCTGTCCTTTTATTTTTTTATGCTTTGGAGAAGAAAATGGGAAATTTATCACAAACTTCTGCTCCGGTGTACGAGGCACTGGAGCGTTTTCGTAAAAAACGCGTTGTACCATTTGATGTACCAGGTCATAAGCGCGGTCGTGGCAACCCGGAGCTTAGAGAGCTGCTGGGAGAAAAATGCGTAAACCTGGATGTCAATTCCATGAAGCCTCTTGATAATCTCTGCCATCCTGTTTCGGTAATCCGTGACGCAGAGGAGCTGGCAGCAGAGGCCTTCGGTGCGGCACACGCATTCTTTATGGTAGGGGGTACGACCTCGTCCGTGCAAAGCATGGTGTTGGCCTCCTGTAAGGCAGGCGATAAAATTATCCTGCCGCGCAATGTACACAAAAGTGTGATTAACGCGCTCGTACTTAATGGCGCGATCCCCGTTTATATCAATCCGCAGGTTGACAGTAAGCTGGGAATTTCTCTGGGGATGGAGATCGGCGAGGTAGCTAAGGCGATTAAGGCAAATCCCGATGCTACGGCAGTGCTCGTAAACAATCCTACTTATTATGGTATTTGTTCGGATTTGCGTTCTATCGTCAAGCTGGCGCATGAGCATAACATGCTCTGCCTGGTAGACGAGGCGCACGGTACACATTTTTATTTCGGAAAAAATATGCCTGTTAATGCGATGGCGGCCGGCGCTGACATGGCATCTGTTTCCATGCACAAATCAGGCGGCAGCCTGACGCAGAGCAGCCTTTTGCTGACGGGCCCGAATGTTAACTGGGAGTATGTAAGCCAGATTATTAATCTGACGCAGACTACCAGTGCTTCGTATCTTCTGCTTTCCAGCTTGGATATTTCCCGCCGTAACCTGTATATGCGCGGCGAGGCATCCTTCGGCAAGGTGCAGGAGATGGCGGAGTATGCCCGCGAGGAAATTAATTCTATCGGCGGCTTTTATGCTTACGGACGCGAGCTGAAAAACGGCAGCAGTATTTATGATTTTGATGTTACCAAGCTTTCGGTCTATACGCGTGATATCGGTCTTGCAGGCATCGAGGTTTATGATTTGCTGCGCGATGAATATGATATCCAGATTGAGTTCGGTGATATCGCCAATATTCTTGCTTATATTTCTATCGGTGATCGTATTCAGGATATTGAACGTCTTGTAGGTGCTTTGGCGGATATCAAGCGCCTGTATTCCAAGGATCCGTCGCAAATGCTCAATACCGAATATATCGCGCCTAAGGTTGTTGTTTCGCCGCAGAAGGCTTTTTATGCCAAGGATGAGTCTTTGCCTATACGCGAAACTGCGGGACGCATCTGCAGTGAATTTGTAATGTGCTACCCGCCGGGAATTCCTATTTTGGCGCCGGGTGAGGTTATTACCAAGGATATTATCGATTATATTATTTACGCTAAGGAAAAGGGTTGCTCCATGCAGGGACCTGAGGATCCGGATGTTAATAATATCAATGTATTAGTATAAAGGACGTGATTAAATGGAGCTATGGTTTTCTGACTATCATACAGAAGATGTGAAGCTGGATATCAAAATCGAAAAGCAGCTTTTCGGTGCGGATACGGATTTCCAAAGAATAGACGTTTTTGAATCCAAGGAATTCGGTCGCTTTATCAGCTGTGACGGTACCATAGTCTTTTCGGAAAAGGACGAATTTGTTTATGACGAAATGATTGTCCATGTGCCTATGGCAGTGCATCCGCATGTGCGCAAGGTACTGGTAATCGGCGGCGGCGACGGCGGTGTAGCGCGCGAGCTGACGCATTATGATGAAATAGAAGAGATTGACGTAGTAGAAACAGACCATGTTTTTATTGATGTCTGCCGCGATTATTTTCCCGATAACGCCTGCGGTCTTGATGACCCGCGTGTAACTGTTTTTAACGCTAACGGCCTGCGCTTTTTGCGTACCAAGGTTGATGAATATGATCTGATTATCAGCGATGCCATTGATCCCTTAGGTCATGCAGCGGGCCTGTTTACCAAGGAATTCTACGGTAACTGTTTCCGTGCACTCAAGGAGGACGGCATCATGGTTTATCAGCATGGCAGTCCCTTCTACGATGAGGATGAGGAAACCTGCCGCGCCATGCACCGCAAGGCCAGCCACAGCTTCCCCATCAGCCGTGTATATCAGGCGCACATTCCGACCTGTCCTTCTGGTTACTGGCTGTTCGGCTTCGCTTCCAAGAAGTATCATCCGCTGAAGGATTTTGATGCCAAGAAGTGGCTGGAGCGCGGCATCAAGACCTGGTATTATTCCGAGCATCTGCATAAGGGAGCGTTTATGCTGCCGAAGTATGTGGAAGATATGCTGGAAGAAGAAGAAAAATAATTGATTTAAATTTATGAACAGGAGATGATTTGAATTATGAGTAAATTATTAGTAATCGGCTGCGGCGGTGTTGCCGGCGTAGCTATCGCAAAATGCTGCCAAAACAGTGATGTTTTCACCGAGCTGTGTATTGCCAGTCGTACGAAGTCCAAATGTGATGCAGTTAAAGAAAAGCTGCAGCCCACGACCTCTACTGTGATTACTACAGCACAGGTTGACGCTGACAGCAAGGAACAGCTTGTACAGCTGATTAAGGCTTACCAGCCAGACGCAGTGCTGAATGTTGCTCTGCCTTATCAGGACCTGACTATTATGGATGCCTGCCTGGAATGCAAGGTTGATTACATCGATACCGCTAACTATGAGCCGGAAAACATTGACGATCCTGCATGGCGTGCAGTTTATGACAAGCGCTGCAAGGAAGAGGGCTTCTCTGCTTACTTCGATTATTCCTGGCAATGGGCTTATAAAGAAAAATTTGAGCAGGCTGGCATCATGGCTCTGCTCGGCACCGGCTTTGACCCCGGTGTTACCAGTGTTTTCTCTGCTTATGCACTGAAGCATTATTTTGATGAAATCGAAACTATTGATATTCTGGACTGCAACGGCGGCGATCATGGTTATCCGTTTGCTACCAACTTCAACCCTGAAATTAACCTGCGTGAGGTTTCTGCTCCCGGCTCCTATTGGGAAAACGGTCATTGGGTAGAAATCCCGGCTATGGCTATTAAACGCGAGTATGATTTCCCTGAGGTTGGCATGAAGGATATGTATCTGCTGCACCATGAGGAAATTGAATCTCTGGCGAAGAATATTCCCGGCGTAAAACGCATCCGCTTCTTTATGACCTTCGGCCAAAGCTATCTGACACATATGAAGTGCCTGGAGAACGTTGGCATGCTGTCTACCAAGCCGATTAACTATGAAGGCAAGGAAATCGTGCCTATTCAGTTCCTCAAAGCACTGCTGCCGGATCCTGCTTCCCTCGGTCCTCGCACCGTAGGCAAGACCAATATCGGCTGTATCTTCACCGGTACCAAAGATGGCAAGAAAAAGACCATTTATATTTATAATGTCTGCGACCATCAGGAATGCTACAAAGAGGTCGGCTCTCAGGCTATCAGCTACACCACTGGCGTTCCTGCAATGATCGGTACTGCTCTGGTTATTACTAAGCAATGGCAGGGCAAGGGCGTATTCAATGTGGAAGAGTTCGATCCGGATCCGTACATGGATATGCTGAACAAGTTCGGTCTGCCGTGGGTTGTTGACGAAAACCCGGCTACGGTAGAATAAGATGACAGACGCCAAGAAAACTGTAATGCCGGCATATGTTGTCGACAAGGCTGAGGGTGCTTCCCGTTTGGCTGAGTTGCAGAAGAATTTGCGTGCAGAGCGCGAGGAGGCGGCGCTGAAGGCGCTGCCGACTCCTTGCTATGTGGTTGATGAAGCCAAGCTGCTTAATAATCTGCGCCTTTTGCAGCGTGTGCAGCGTGAAAGCGGTGCGCATATTCTGCTGGCACAGAAATGCTTTTCTATGTTCCGCCTCTATCCGCTGATGGGCGAATATTTGGCAGGCACGACGGCAAGCGGCATTTATGAAGCGCGCCTCGGTCATGAGGAGATGGGCAAGGAGAACCATGTTTTTGCACCTGCTTTTAAGGAGCAGGATATGCAGGAGCTGGTGCAAATCTGTGACCATATCATTTTCAACAGCTTTGCGCAGTTTGAAAAGCATAAGGCTGTCTGTTCTCAGGCCGGTGTGAGCGTGGGTATCCGCGTGAACCCTGAATGCTCGACGCAGGAAGGTGAGCATGCAATTTATGATCCCTGTGCCTATGGCTCGCGCTTGGGGGTAACGCTGGCGAACTTTCCGGAGGTTTTGCCGCCGGAAATCGAAGGCTTGCATTTCCATACGCTGTGTGAGCAGAATTCTGATGATCTGCTGACTACCTGGAAGGCCTTCGAAACGAAGTTCAGCAAGTACTTTAAGCAGCTTAAATGGCTGAATCTGGGTGGTGGTCATCATATTACGCGCAGTGATTATGATGTGGAAGCGCTGATTGATTTGGTTAAATATATTCGCGCTACCTATCACGTTGAAGTTTATCTGGAGCCCGGTGAGGCTGTGGCGCTTAATGCCGGCTATCTTGTAACAGAGGTGTTGGATATTGTGCATAACGGTCTGGATATTCTTATCCTTGATGCCTCGGCTGCCTGCCATATGCCTGACGTACTGGAGATGCCTTACCGTCCGCCTCTGCGCGGCGGCTATGAGGCTGACGAAAAGCAATATAAATACCGTTTATCCTCGATGACATGTCTGGCCGGTGACGTGATTGGCGATTACAGCTTTGACAAGGAAATCAAGGTTGGCGATAAGCTGATTTTTGAGGATATGGCGATTTATTCCATGGTTAAAAATAATACCTTTAACGGCATTCCGCTGCCTGATATTGTGCTGCTGCACAAGGACGGTACTACGGAGCTGGTGCGCCGTTTCGGTTATGAAGATTTTAAAGGACGTTTGTCATGATGTTAGAGAAAAACTTTACTCCCGCTGCCGACGGCTTTCACATGCCCGGCGAATACGAACCGCATGATGGCTGCATTATCGTGTGGCCGCAGCGTCCCGGCTCTTGGAGCTTTGGCGCAGTGGCGGCCTGCGAAGCGTTTACGGCTGTGATTAAGGCGATTGCGGCGAGCGAAAAGGTTTATGTTATCTGCGGTGCTAAGCACTTTGCTGTGGCGCAGGAATATCTTGCAGGTGTGGCCCATGTTGAGCTGGTTGCTATGGAAACAGACGACAGCTGGGCGCGTGACATCGGTCCGACTTTTGTTGTGCGCGACGGCGCACAGGGACGCGAGCTGCGCGGTGTGAACTGGCGCTTCAATGCCTGGGGCGGCGAGGTAGACGGCCTGTATCCCGATTATGAGCAGGACGATGCTTTTGCGGAAAAGTTTGCCGAGCATTATGGTGCTGCCCTGTATGATGCTGTTCCCTTCGTGCTGGAGGGCGGTTCTATTCACTGCGACGGCGAGGGTACGGCATTGGTGACGGAGGCCTGCCTGCTGAGCGCCGGGCGTAATCCCAATCTTTCCAAAGAGCAGATTGAACAAAAGCTTAAGACTTACCTGGGTGTGGAAAAGGTTTTGTGGATTCCGCGCGGTATTTATAACGATGAAACCAACGAGCATGTAGATAATGTCTGTGCCTTTATACGTCCGGGTGAAGTAATTCTGGCTTGGACCGATAACGAGGCTGATCCGCAGTATGCTTTGAGCAAGGCAAGCCTGGATGCTTTGGAGCAGCTGACGGATGCCAAGGGACGTAAAATCATCGTGCATAAGCTGCCTGTTCCTGCGGTGCCTGTGTGCATCACGGAGGAAGAGGTTGCAGGCTTCGACTTTGTCGAAGGCGAGGATATGCGCGAGGCGGGTGAACGTCTGGCAGCTTCGTATGTAAACTTTTATTTCAGTAATGACAGTGTTGTAGTGCCTGCCTTTGGCGGTGAGAATGCGGCCAGCGATGCGTTGGCGGCGGAAATTCTTGCCAAGCTTTGTCCGGAGCGTAAGGTAGTGCAGATACCGGCGCGGGCAATTTTGACCGGCGGCGGCAATATTCACTGCATTACACAGCAAATTCCGAAGGGAGTGTGCTTATGAGCAAGGTAAATGTGGCAGCAGTGCAGATGCGCTGTGCGCCGACCGTAGAAGAAAATTTGCAGCACGCTGAAGCGCTGGTGCGCGAAGCTGCAGCGAACGGTGCGCAGATTATTCTGCTGCCGGAGCTGTGGGAGCGTCCGTATTTCTGCCAGCAGCGTCGCTATGATTTCTATCAGTATGCACTGCCTACGGAAGAAAATCCTGCGGTGCAGATGGGCAAGCGTTTAGCGAAGGAGTTGAATATTGTTCTGCCTATCAGCTTCTTTGAGCGTGATGTCAACGAATTATATAATTCCATCGCCTGCATTGATGCTGATGGTGAGATTTTAGGCGTTTATCGCAAAACACATATTCCTGACGATCATTTTTATCAGGAAAAATTTTACTTTAAACCCGGTAACAGCGGCTTTACGGTTTTCAATACCAAGTATGGCCGTGTCGGTATCGGTATCTGCTGGGACCAATGGTTCCCTGAGACAGCACGCTGCCTGGCGCTGAACGGAGCAGAGCTTTTGTTCTATCCTACGGCGATCGGTTCCGAGCCTATCTTAGACTGTGACAGCATGCCGCATTGGCGCCGTGTTATGCAAGGCCATAGCGCAGCTAACCTGATGCCTGTTGTGGCAGCGAACCGCATCGGTTTGGAAACTGTGGAGCCCTGCGAAGGCAATGCGGGGCAACAGTCCTCACTGCTGTTCTACGGCTCCTCCTTTATGACAGACGGCACCGGTGAGCTTGTGCAGGATGCATCGCGTGATCAGGAAGAAATTCTTTATGCGGAGTATGATTTGGCAGCCTTGGCTGAGGACAGACTGAGCTGGGGACTGTTCCGCGATCGCAGACCGGAATGCTACTGTAAGATTGCCGGTAAGTAAATATTGAAGCTATAATAAAAAATCACAATCGGTTAATAATATAACCGGTTGTGATTTTTGCTTTATCCGATATTGAGCTCGTGCTTGAGAGCATCTTGTAAAATTTTGGAGAAGTTCAGCTTTTTGGCAATCGCTGCATCATTTAACCATTTGGGGATGGTGAGAGTTTTTTTGACTGCTTTGGTAAAGTGCTCTTTGGCATATGCTTCTACATCAACACTTACTATATTAACAAAGGCTTCTGCGTAATCGCTATATTCTTCGTTAACGTCAATAGTGTTTAATTCAGATGGTTCCGGAACAGCTTCATTGCTGAGCTTTGCTTCGTAAAGGAAGCCTGCTAGGCAGTCTGTTGCCATTTTCATAGCATCTTGTAAATCCGTACCACAGGTTGCGAGGTGGTTAAGGTCAGGAAAAATTACGGTGTATTGTCCGTCTTTTTCTTTATAAAAGCACGCAGGATACATTGATAACATAAAATCACCCTTTCTGAAAATCTAAACCGGCTTGTTTGAAAATAGCTTTAACTGTGCCTATGGGAATATCTCCCTTATGGTTAGGAACAGTTACTTTATTAGGTTGGCGGGGATGTACGTAATAAAAGTGGGAGCCTCTGGTCGAATATAATGTCCAACCGGCTTTTTTCAGTAGCTTTTCCAGTTCTTTAAATTTCATGATATTGCTCCTTTCATAATTGTATCATTTAACACGTATAAAAACAATACGTATTGATGACGCTATTAAAAAAGGAGTATTGCAGTTGGTACTACAATACTCCTAAGAGAACGACACAGTATTAAATTTGTATGTTAGACTTATTATATCATAGAAAATATGGTTAGAGGTATATTTGCAAAAATTTCATAAGATGTTTGGATTAATGATGATAAAATTTTGAATATCTCATCTTCCCGCTTTGTCATCAGGCAGATACATAATGGTTATGCTGTAAATAATGATGGTGCAGACTGCCAGACAGATAGCTATTATTGTGAACAGCTTCAGCCAGGGAATTTCCTGCTGCAGATATTTGCGGCAGTAGCGCCAGAAGCAGGTGATGGTGAAGATGTTGAAGATGCTGCCTAAAATGAGCATAGTCCAGACGCTTTTGGCGAGCGGCAGATAGGACAGGCTGAGATTAATTGCCGCAAGCACAGGCATAGCGGTCATGGTGTTATAGATTTTGCCGTCTGCTATGGCGAAGCTGGCAGTGAGCATTACGCTGCCTAAAATCATCGGCAACAGTGAGGCGCAAAGCAGCTGTGTGTTGCCGGGATTATATTGCTGCAGCCTGCTGCGCCAGAGAAAGCGCCCGAAAAGCTTATAGAGGATTAAGGCATAAAGTGTTATCAGAATGCCGCTGGCAAGTGTATCCATGCCGCCGAAGCCGATGATAGCAACAATAAAATGAATTACAAAAAAGCCCAATGCCCCCAAAAAGAAGAAGAGCTGATTATAGAGCCAGTACCAAAAGGCTAATGGCAGAAAAGTACGCATGGCAGAACCTCCTCACATAATGTATTAAGCAAATTTATTGGTCACTTTTATTATAATATGATTGAGAGGAAAATGCTATGCTTTTGCCTCTTTGGGTAAAATTAGCTTGAAATTTTGCTGAGAATATAAAAAGTCCGATTCGTCTGTGATGACAAATCGGACTTTTTTATGTGGCTAATTTTTTAGGCTTATACAATTATTCCTCAACGTAGTTGTTGGCTTTATCATAAAGCGCAGCAACCTCTTTGGAAGGACCGCCGCTGAGCAGGGAAACGATGACACCTGCTACAAGGCTGGCAAAAAAGCCGGGGATAATTTCGTAGATGCCGGTGGAGGCTGCCATAGTCAGGTACCAGCCGATATCGACAACAGCACCGACGATGATGCAGGCTACAGCACCCTGGAAGGTGAAGCCGCGCCAGAAAAGGCTGAGCATGATAGCAGAGCCGAAGGCTGCACCGAATACGCCCCAGGCGTTGGCAACCAGCTCCATAATGCTGCCTGCACGCGGGGAATCGGCAATAAGCAGCGCAACGAAGGAGATAACGAGTACGACGATGCGGCCAGCCCAAAGCATTTCCTTGTCACCGGACTGGTATTTGCGGATTACAGGCTTATAAACGTCGCTGGCAAAGGCAGAAGCGGAAGCGAGCAGCTGACTGGAAGCAGTACTCATGGAAGCTGCCAATACGCCGGAGAGCAGGATACCGCTCATCAGAGCCGGGAAAATGCTGCGAACCATGGCGATGAATACCAGAGAGTTTTGATTGATGTTTTCATCCATGCCCAAATACATACGGCCGACAACGCCTACCATGGTAGCGAAGAAGCAGATGAGGGCGGTCCAGCTGATAGCGATAACAGCGGATTTCTTCATTTCCTTCTGGGATTTGAGGGACATGAAGCGGATGATGATGTGCGGCATACCGAAGTAGCCCAGGCCCCAGCCGAAGCCGGAGATAATATCAGAGGTTTTGGCAACCGGATTCCAGTAATCGGGCGGAATGCCGGCAACAGCCTGCGGATTGATTAAGGATACTGCGAAGATAGGTGCAATCAGCAGAGAACCGAGAATCATCAGGCCTTGGTAGAAGTCAGTCCAGCAAACAGCGGAGAAGCCGCCTAAGAAGGTGTAGCCGATGATGATAAAGGCTGCCACATACATGGTGTAGGTCTGGTCAATGCCGATAACGGTGTTGAACAGAGTGCCGCAAGCCTTGATGCTGGATGCGGAATAAATAGTGTAGGCAATAAGGAAAACGATTGCACAGATTACCTGCAGCACGTGGGACTTAGATAAAAAGCGGTTGCTGAGGTACTGCGGAATAGTGATGGCATCGTTGGCCACGATAGAAAAACGGCGCAGGCGCGGTGCTTGGAAAATCCAGCTTAAGGAATAGCCGGTGAGCAGGCCGATACTGATCCAGGCCTGACCGAGGCCAAGAGCGTAGATAGATGTCGGCAAGCCCATGAGCACCCAGGCGCTCATATCAGAAGCACCGGCCGAAAGAGCGGTTACCCACGGTCCCATCTGACGGCCGCCGAGGAAGTAGGTCTTTTCACCACCCTGACGATTTTTATAGAAGAACCAGATACCGATTGACAACATGAATAGCAGGTAGACGATGAAGACTACCATTTCTGTATAATTCACAAACACCCCTCCAAAATTTAAGAATAGATAACATTATTATACACTTAAACTTTAGGCTACTGCAAGCAAATAATAAAAATAAAGTGCTTAATCTGCAGCGGACAGTGTTTTGGGGACTAATTCGAACACTGATTGCTGCCAACTAAGCACTAAAAATTTACCATGTAAAATATGTATAAACTGTAAAGATAGTCAGAATGATGATTTCGCAAAGCAGAACTGGCTTAAGCGTTTTGAAAAAGTTGGCTTTAAAATAATCGACGGTGATAACAAGACACATATGCGTCGGCGTGAGCATCTGTCCGGCAATACCGAAGGCCATGGCAACGCCGGCCAGGTTCAGGCTGCCTGTCTGCATAGCGGCGACAATGGGCATAACGATAGCCACATGTCCCTGCGACATACCGGTAAGTACGCCGATGATGAAGCTGACGCAGGCGATGATAACAGGCACCGGCAGCGGAGAGCTTTGGAAGCCTGTGACGATTTCCTGCAGCACGTGGGTGACGGTCAAGATCTGAATGAAGTAGAGGATGCAGAGCACATTGAGAAACATTTTGATGTCCAGCGCACCGATAACAACATCCTTGAGGCCAACCTCGCGATTAGTAAAGCGCAGTACCAGAAACAGGCAGGCTGTGACCAGACCCATGCCGGCAGAGGCATTAAAGCCGCAGAATACTACGAGAATAAAGGTGATAATGACAGGCGAAAGCGCCAGCCATAAATCCTGCGTACCCTGACTGTCATTGGCAATGGTTTCGGTACGGCTGTTTTCACCTTTGATGGGGCGGATGAGAACAAACCAGCCTGCGGCGAAGGCCAGTACGGTTAGCCAGGCCAGATGCAGAATGAATTCACCGTAGCTGACGCCGGCGATGTTGCAGGCCATAATCATACCGGGAATAATCGGACTGGAAAATTCAAAGATGTGACGGAACCAGAAATTGATGGCTGCCTTGTGGTCCTGTTCGATAGGGATATTTTTGCTGGCTTCCTCTACAATGGGAGCCGAGAAGCGTGCGCCGCCCAGTGACGGCAGCAGGCCTAAGAAGGCAGGCATCACGGCCAGGGTTACCTTAGCGCTGGAAAAGATGCGCTGCAGCGCCTGCACCATACCTGCCAATGCACCGCTGGTGCGCAGCTCGATTTCCAGGCACATGACAAAATAAAGGGCAAAAAGAATATCATAGGTGCGCGGCATTGTTAATGTTTCGCGTAATGCCTGCACCAGATACGGCAGCTCCGGTGCTTTCATCAGCCAGATAAAAATACCGCTGGTGAGCATACAGGGGCCTATGGGAATGTGACGCCGCAGCATGAGGATGATCATGAGCATGGCGATTGTAAGCAGAAGAAATATATTCATAAACAGTTTTTCCTTTCGGTTGCGTAATTGTTGGCAAGTACCAAGTAATTGCTGATGATGTTTATTTATTATACACCCTGCCACAAAAAAATCATAATAAAACTGTAAAAAATCTTAGTATGGGATGCAAATAATGCTATAATGTAAGCAGAGATACAGAAACGGAGGTCAGATTATGCAGATAGAAAGATTAAGGCTGAAGAATTTCCGTTGTTACGATGAGCTTGATATTGATTTTGAACCTAAGCTGACAGTTATTGTAGGCGAAAACGGCAAGGGCAAGACGGCGATTTTTGATGCGCTGGCAATTGCTCTGGAGCCCTATCTGCGCAGCTTTGATGCCAGTGGCCGGCAGATTACTCCCCAGGATGTACGGCGTGTGCCTGTTTATAAAAAGGATATGCGTCATATTGATGGCATGGAATGCCATTATCCTGTAGAAATTAAGCTGGATGGTGAGGTTTACGGCAAAAAGCTTACCTGTACCCGCCGCCTGCTGGAGGGGAATGTGCCTGAGGATGATGCTGATGAGCTGTGCGAACGAGGCTGTGCACTGGCGCATGACGCACAGGAGAACGGTAACAGGCTGCTGCCGGTGCTGGCCTATTATGGTACTCAGCGCATTTGGGTAGACAGCAAGCTGATGACAAATTTTCATAAATCGCTGATGGAACGCAATGTAGGTTACGAGGAATGCTTGGAGCCGTCATCTTCCTACAGCACCTTTGGCAAATGGTTTGAGTATGTTACCAAGTGTGCGCAGACAGAGCAGCAGTACAGCGCCGAGGTGAAGCGCAATGTGATGCTGAAGAATGCGATTCAGAACGCTGTCGACGTGTGTCTGGAAAGTACCGGCCTGCGTGATTTGTATTATAATTATCGCCTGAAATGCTTTGTTGTCAGCCATCCCGATATGGGTGAAATGGTGGTAGATGAATTGAGCGACGGCTTCCGCAGTATTATCAGCATGGTGGCTGACCTGGCCTATCGCATGGCGCGTCTGAATCCGCAGCTGCGTGAGGATGCGGTAACCAAGACACCGGGACTTGTATTGATTGATGAGGTAGAAATGCACCTGCATCCGCTGTGGCAGCAGACGGTACTGCTGGATTTACAGAAAACCTTCCCGATGGTGCAGTTTGTGGTGACTACGCATAGTGCGCAGGTGCTTAGCAGCGTGCCGGCCGAGAGCATACGCGTATTGGCCTGGGGCAAGCAGTTCGAAGGCGTGCGTCATGTAGATTTTTCCTTGGGCGCCAACAGCTATCAGCTGCTACAGGATATCCAGAATGTGAGCCCACGTCCGCAAGCTCTGCCGATTGTGCAGGATTTAAAGCGTTATCTGCAGCTGGTGAGCGAGGATGCCTGGGATACGCCGGAAGCGCTGGAGCTGCGCAAAAAACTGGATAAATGGTCTAAGGGCAAGGAGCCTGCTCTGCTGCGTGCGGATATGGATATCCGTATGCGTCAGTTCCGCAGGAGGCGCTCATGAAACGTGTTTATAAAAGTAAGGAAGAGCCGGAGCTGCTTAGGCAGTACCGTCTGCATAATCCCGAGGAAACCTGGGAGCATTTCCGCCGTCGTTGCCGCAGGGGTTATAAACAGGTACGGGAAGCAATTTTGCGTGACCAGCACGGCCTTTGCGCCTATTGTGAGGTAGGCATTAAGCTGGCGGAGGAGGAAGGCGAGGTTGACGACTTCCGCGTGGAGCATTTTTATCCGAAAAATGCTACGCAGGAGCATGGGCACAACTATCATCTGGATTGGCGCAATCTGTTGGGCGTGTGCCACGGCGGCAGTCAGCCTTATGTGCCTGATCCCGAGTGGCGCTATTCCAGCCAGAAGCGTGACCGCAGCTGCGATGTGCCCAAGGGCGGGCGTGAAATTACCAACTATATTCTCAATCCGCTGAAGATTCCCGGCAAAATCCGTCTGTTCCGTTATGCGGAGCATAGCGGGCGGATGTATGTAGACGAAGACACCTGCCCCAAAGATTTGCAGGGCAAGGCGCGCAGTACCATCCGCGAGCTGAACTTGAACGCGCCGCGGCTGATGCGCATGCGCAGAGAGGTAATTCATACATTGGAGGACCAGATAAGTGATGAGCTTAGTAAGGGCCGAGATTTGGATGAAGTGTTGGAAATGCTGGCAACCATCTGTCTGGTGCCTGATTATAATGGCGTAACGCTGCCGTTCTTTTCCGTTATCCGTTGGTATCTGGGTGAAGCAGCGGAAAAAGTTATCCGTTCGAGTGGTGCTAAGCTATAGCGTTCAAATCCTGTCTGTGATGCAGGCAGGATTTTTTTCGTCCATGAAGAATAATATAAAATGGTTCTTGAAGCATGAAATTTTGATAAATACACTATAAAAAAGACTAACTATAAAAAGTCAAGGGGGTAAAGATGAAAAATC
>ULYL01026692.1_pt1 | contig 21146 bp, 12 predicted proteins | sample 1962211 | NCBI WGS metagenome assembly ULYL01 (sample SAMEA4835864, study PRJEB28245) | human gut metagenome | biome: gut microbiome; material: fecal sample | place: Denmark | collected 2008
GGGGCGGGAATTCATTCTCGCTGTGCTTTAGGGAGTTATGATTGCGCTCCGTTCCTTGAAAAAGATAGGAATATGAACATCATTTGGGCTTTTTTCCTTCCCCAAAGGGAAGGTTAGGATGGGGCTTATGGTGGACGGGACGCACCCCTGGCAACTCTGTAGGAGTTGCGATTTCATAGCCCAGGGTTGAGGGGCGCAGCACCTCTACCCTGGGTAAGAAGACCACCCTACTTAGCTACTCTGTAAGAGTTGCGGTTAGCCGAAGGCGTTACCACGGCAGGAATAGCAGCTTGTGTTATCCCATCTATATGACGCTACCGATAGGTAATAAGGTAATCATTTTTTGTACCGGCGCAGCCGGACTTTTTTTACCGCCAACGGCGGACTTTTTGTATTTGCGGCTTTTCAGCCTGCCACCAGGCAGGCGCGGATGGGGGTGGCGGGGAATATCCGAGAGCTCGCTCTCGAGATATCTCCCGCCACGCACGGACGCATAGGGCATAGCCCTGAAAAGCCACAAATCTTTTTGTAGCTTCTTGGGATGGTATATTCATGGAACGTGGAAACACACACGAATAACAACGCATACACTAAGCGCATCCCCGACTGCCATCATCCTCACGGAGATGGCCTTAATATTGGTTTCGGGATTGGAAATGACGGTTTCGCGGTGTGAAATCATTATATCACGGTTTGCAATCACTATTTCGCACCTTGAAATCAACTTTACAACGCCTTCCGGCATCAATCCACTCGCTGCTGCCACCATTCCGCACAACTCCACCACCATTCCACACAACTCCACCACCAATCCGCGCGCCACCAGCAGGCCGGGGGTCATCACGCCCATGCCACTCCCCTGCCCCACGGCTATAGGGATGACTGTCAGCTGGTTATCACCACCACCCGCGCCGCCGACGACACCCACCAACCTCGCCACCCCCTGCGGGGAGGGCGTAAAAATGGGGGCGGCTGCAATAAAATCGGGCACAAATACAATAAATCGGGCACCGACTGCGTTAATAATGTATATTATATAATATAACACGTACAAAATGATAGAATATATCAAGGGCGAGTTGACCGAACTCACCCCCGCCACGGCTGTGGTAGAAGCAGCCGGAGTGGGATATGCCCTCAACATCTCGCTCAATACCTACAGCACCATCCAAGGCAAGAAGGAGGTGAAGCTCTATGTACACGAAAACCTCGTGACCGGCGGCCGCGACGACGCCTATACGCTCTACGGCTTTGCCTCACGCCTGGAGCGCGACCTCTACCGACTGCTCATCACCGTATCGGGAGTGGGCGCCAACACGGCGCGCATGATACTCTCGGCATCGTCGCCCTCGGAGCTCTGCAACGCCATCGCCTCTGCCGACGAGCGCATGCTGAAAGCCGTCAAGGGCATCGGTCTGAAGACCGCACAGCGCATCATCGTTGACCTCAAGGACAAAATCGTGCAGATGGGCATCGCCACCGAGCTGCACGCCTCGACCTCTACCGCACCCTCTATCGACATGGGCGTGAGAGACGAGGCTGTGAGCGCCCTCACCATGCTGGGCTTCGCTCCGGCTCCCTCAGCCAAGATTGTGGCTGCCATCCTGCAAGACGAGCCCACGATGCCCGTGGAGCAGGTGGTCAAGCTGGCGCTCAAACAGATAAAGTAAACCCATGCAAAGGCAGAAGATAAGACACTGGATAAAGTTGGCATTAATCATGATACCTATGGTCTCGACCATAGGCTATGCCTCAGTGCCCTATCTTCAGAGCCGCAAGACCGTGCGCCCCGCCCGACAGCAGCAGGGCACGAAAGCCACGACACCCACCGACACCGTGCCACGCATCAAGGCTGCGGCGCAGCCCATAGCCATCGACGAGGACACCATACCCGACTCGCTGCTCCACCCGCGCTGGAAGATACAGCGCACCACGGCGCTCACGATAGACGACTACCGTCTGCCCGCCGCCGACCTGAAACGCCCCGACAACCTGAACCAGCAGGTGGTCTACAACGACACACTCGACTGCTACATGGTAGGCACACGCATCGGCAGCGTGTGGCTCGAGGCGCCCATCATCATGACGCCCGAGGAGTATCGCCGATGGAGCGAGCGCCAGGCGCGCAACCGCTATTACCGCGACAAGAACGACGAGGTGTACCAGGCCAAGGGCAAGGAGAAGTTTGACTTCACCGACATGCACTTCGACCTGGGACCCGCCGAGAAGATATTCGGCCCCGGCGGCGTGCGCATCAAGACGCAGGGAAGCGCCGAACTCAAGTTGGGCGCCACGCTCAAGAACATAGACAACCCCAGTCTGCCCATCCGCAACCGCAAGACCACTACCATAGATTTCGACGAGAAGATCAACCTCAATGTCAACGGCAAGGTGGGCGACAAGGTCAACATGAACCTCAACTACAACACCGACGCCACCTTCGACTACGATGCCCAGAACCTGAAGCTCAAGTATGAAGGCAAGGAGGACGAAATCATCAAGCTGGTCGAGGCGGGCAACGTGACCTTCCCCTCCAACTCGTCGCTCATCAAGGGAGCCAGCTCGCTCTTCGGTCTGCGCACCGACCTGCAGTTTGGACGCCTCAAGCTGCAGCTCGTCGCCTCGCAGAAGAAGAGCAACACCAGCAGCGTCTCCGCCAAGGGCGGCATCCAGCTCACGCCGTTTGAAATCAACGTCGCCAACTATGAGGAGAACATGCACTTCTTCCTCTCCCAGTATTTCCGCAGCAAGTATGACGCTGCCATGCGCACATTGCCCAACATGACGACCGGCATCACCATCAACCGCGTCGAGATATGGGTGACCAACAAGAGCGGCGTGGCTACCAACACGCGCAATATCGTGGCGCTGACCGACCTGGGCGAAAACAAGAAGGTGAGCAACACGATGTGGACGCCCACCGGACAGCCCGTGCCTGCCAACAGCGCCAACAGCGAGTATCAGACCATGACCACCGCCTATGCCGCCGCCCGCGACATCGACGCCGTCAACTCTACCCTCGACGGGGCGGGACTCGTGGGTGGCGTGGACTATGAGAAACTGGAGAGTGCGCGACTGCTGTCGCCGTCGGAGTACACGCTCAACCCGTCGCTCGGCTATATATCGCTGCGCTCCACACTCCAGACCGACCAGGTGCTGGCTGTGGCTTACGAGTACACCTACGGCGGCGTGACCTACCAGGTGGGCGAGTTTGCCTCTGACGTGACCGATGTCAAGAAGGCACTCTTTGTCAAGTCGCTCAAGAACACCAGCAACAACCCGACGCAGGGCAACTGGGACCTGATGATGAAAAACGTGTACAGCCTGGCCTCCAGCGTGGAGAAAGAGAAGTTCCGCCTCGATGTGAAGTTCCAGAGCGATACCGCCGGCGTCTATCTCAACTACATCCCTGAAACCCAGGTCAAGGAGACGCCCATCATCCGTGTGCTCGGCGCCGACCGTCTGGACAACAACAACAAGCCCAACCCCAACGGCTACTTCGACTTCGTGGAAGGCTACACCGTGAGCAACGGCCGCGTCTTCTTCCCCTGCACCGAGCCTTTCGGTTCTTACCTCTACAACTACCTCGTGGCCAAGGGCGTAGCCCCCGACCGCGCCAAGCGCTACGCCTTCACCGAACTCTATGATACCACCAAGACGGTGGCACGGCAGATAGCCGAGAAGAACAAGTATATACTCACGGGACAGTTCAAAGGCAGCGCATCGGGCGTCATCTCGCTCGGCGCCTACAACGTACCGCAAGGCTCGGTGGTGGTAACCGCCGGCGGAGTGACCCTCACCGAGGGCAGCGACTACACCGTGGACTACAGCGCGGGCGAAGTGACCATCCTGAACCAAAGTCTGATAGATGCAGGGACGCAGATTAACGTCTCTCTCGAGAGTCAGTCGGACTACGGACAGCAACGCAAGACGATGTTCGGCCTCAACTGGGAGTACAACTTCAACAAGAACCTGCAGCTCAGCGGTACCGTGCAGCACCTCACCGAACAGGCGCTCACCAGCAAGGTCAATATGGGCACCGAACCGCTCAACAACACGCTCTGGGGCGTGAACCTCAACTGGAAGAAGGAAAGCCAGTGGCTCACCAATATGCTCGACAAGATTCCATTCCTGCATGTGACGCAGCCATCTCAAATCTCCTTCAACGCCGAGTTTGCCCAGCTCATCGCCGGACAGAGCCACGGCACCCAGGACAACGCGTCATATCTCGACGATTTTGAAAACTCCACGAGCAAGATAGACATCTCCACGCCCTCATCGTGGATTATCTCGAGCGTGCCGTCGTCCATCCCCAACTTCAACGACAAGACTACGCTCCGCAGTGGCTACGACCGCTCGCTGCTGGCATGGTACAACATCGACCCGCTCTTCACCCGACGCAGCAGCTCGCTCACCCCAGCCCACATCAAGAGCGACCTCGAGCAGCTCTCCAACCACTATGTGCGCGAGGTGCTGGTCAACGAGCTCTACCCCAACCGCGACCAGAGCAGCTACAATGGCGTCATCTCTACCCTGCCTATCCTCAACCTCGCTTACTACCCCACTGAGCGCGGTCCTTATAACTTCAACCCCGACCTCACCGCCGACGGCCGGCTGCGCAACCCCAAAGACAAGTGGGGAGGCATGATGCGCAAGCTCAACACCAATGATTTCGAGGCAGCCAACATCGAGTATGTAGAGTTCTGGCTCATGGACCCGTTTGTCTACACCAACCGCCAGGCCGACGCCAATGAGTATGGCGGCGACTTCTATATCAATCTGGGTGAGGTGAGTGAGGATGTGTTGCGCGACGGCAAGAAATTCTATGAGAGTGGCATGCCGGTAGACGGTTCACAGTCATTTGTCAACACGCAGTGGGGCAAGGTGCCCACCCAGGCCAACGTGACCTACGCCTTTGCCACCTCGCCGGGTAGCCGTGCGCTCCAGGATGTGGGCTTCAACGGTCTGCGCGACGAGGAAGAGCGCCAGTTTGAGACCTATCAGCAGTTTCTGCAGGAGGCAAGGGCAAAGGTGAGCCCCGAGGTGTTTGACTCTATCCAGGCCGACCCTGCCAATGACAACTACCACTACTTCCGCGGCACCGATTTCGACAAAGCCAAGACCTCGATACTCGAACGCTACAAGCACATCAACAACCCCCAGGGCAACTCGCCCGACTCCGAGAGCCGCACTGAGGGCTACGACACCTCCTACAAGACCACGCCCGATGTCGAGGACATCAACCAGGACTACACCCTCAATGAGTATGAGAAATACTACCAGTACCACGTCTCGCTGCGCCCGCAGGACATGGCTGTAGGCCGCAACCACATCGTAGACTGCCGTGAAGCGGCTGTCCCACTGCGCAACGGCACCACCGAGAAGGTCATGTGGTACCAGTTCCGTATCCCCCTCAGCGACTACGAAGACCGCGTGGGGTCCATCTCCGACTTCACCAGCATGCGCTTCATGCGTATGTATCTCCGCGGGTTCAGCCGACCCATAGTGCTGCGCTTTGGCAGTCTCGACCTGGTCAAGGGCGAGTGGCGTACGTACGACCAGCCGCTCGACGGAGTCGCTTCGTCGTCGGGAAAGATGGCAGTAAGCTCTATCAACATCGAGGAAAACAACGACAAGTCGCCCGTCAACTACGTGCTGCCACCGGGCATCAACCGCGCACAGGACCCCACGCAGCCACAGCTGGTAGAGGCCAACGAGCAGGCACTCAACATGGTCGTAACCAATCTGGGCAACAACGAGTCAAAGGCGGTCTACAAGAATACCAACCTCGACCTGCGTCAGTATCGTCGCCTGCAGATGTTTGTCCATGCCAACGCCATGGAGCAGAACACCACCAGCCTCGCCGACGACCAGATAGCCGTCTTCATCCGGGTGGGCAGCGACTACAAGACCAACTACTACGAGTACGAAATCCCCCTGAAGCTCACCGAACCGGGTCACTACGACCGCTACTCACGCTCGGACTGCGAGCGGGTATGGCCCCAGGCTAATATGTTTGACTTCCCGCTGAGCATCTTCACCCGTGTCAAGAAGGAGCGCAATATCGCCAAGGCACAGGGCACAGCTTCATACTCGCGCGTGTTCTCAGTCTACGACGCCGACCACCCTGCCAACCGCGTAAGCATCGTGGGCAACCCCACCCTGGGCGAGGTGAAGACGATGATGATAGGCGTGCGCAACAAGTCGGGCAGCCACAAGTCGGCAGAGGTGTGGGTCAACGAGCTGCGACTCAAGGAGTACAACAACGGAGGCGGATGGGCGGCACAGGGCAACCTCAATGTGCAGCTCTCTGACCTGGGTACGGTCAATATGCAGGGACGGTATATGTCTGAGGGCTTCGGCGGACTGGAGGAGGGCGTAAGCCAGCGCTCTACCGACGACTACAAGACCTACAGCATCACCACCAACCTGGAGCTGGGCAAGTTCTTCCCCGACAAGGCCAAGGTGAGCATACCGCTCTACTACTCGGTGACCAAGGAGGAGACCTCGCCCAAGTACAACCCGCTCGATACCGACATGCTGCTCAAGGATGCGCTCGACGCTGCAGGCTCAAAGCAGGAGCGAGACTCTATCAAGAGCATCGCGGTGACCAAGACGACAAGCACCAACTTCTCGCTGTCGAACGTAAGGGTAGACATACAGAACAAGAGACACCCGCTGCCGATAGACCCAGCCAACTTCTCGCTGTCCTACAGCCACTCCCACCGCGAGACCAACGGCGAGACGACGGTCTATGAGAAGGAAGACAACTGGCGAGGGGCGCTCAACTACAACTGGACGCCGATATTCAAGGCGTGGGAGCCGTTCCGCTCAATCAAGAACAGGTCGAAGTGGCTCGATATCATCAAGAAGTTCGGACTCAACTGGCTCCCGCAGAACGTGGGATTCAACACCGAGATAACGCGCAGCTACTACGAGCTGCAGGAGCGCGACATGGAAGACCTCGGAGGCGGACAGCTGCCGCTGACCTTCAGCTCACAGTTCCTCTGGAACCGTGATTTCACCCTGAGATGGGACCTTACACGCAATCTGCACATGAACTTCCAAAGTGCCACGCACGCTGAAATCGAAGAGCCCTACGCTCCCGTCAACAAGGAACGCTATCCCGACGAGTACGCCCAGTGGAAAGACTCTGTCAGAACGAGTCTGCGCCACATGGGAACGCCGCTCGACTACAGCCAGAACTTCACCCTGTCGTACCAGGTGCCGCTCAACCTCATCCCGATACTCGACTGGACCAATGTCAACGCCACCTACAACGCCACCTACAACTGGGTGCGCGGCACGGCGCTCGACGACGGCACCTCGCTGGGCAACAACATCGTGAGCAACCGTGACCTCAATGTCAACGGAACCTTCAACATGGAGCGGCTGTACAACCACATCCCCTTCCTGAAGAAGGTCAACGACAAGTTTAGACGCGAGAAGAGCCGCTCGCAGATAGAGCGCGAGAAAAAGGAAAAGCAGCGACAGCGCGAGACGCTCAAGAAGCAGGCTGCCAACGGCAAGGACGGCAACGCAGAGAAGCAGAAGAAAGAACTGCCCAAGAACCGACGCAGCTATGAGCGCGAGCTAACGCTCACGCCCGACACCACGCTGCTCATAAGCCACGGCAAGCGCACACGCCGTATCGACGTGAGCGCCAAGACCAAGGACGGCAAGAACATCGCCATAAAATATAAAAAGGTGGGTGATAACCAAATCAAGATATTCAGCAAGGTCGACACGCTCACCAAAATCAAGCTGACGGTGACCCCGCGCGAACCGCTCGAGGACAAGGGCTGGTACAAAACGGCTCAGTCGGTGGCCCGCGTGATGATGATGGTGCGCAACGTGAGCCTCAGCTACCGCAACAACTACTCGCTCTCGCTGCCGGGATTTATGCCTACCGTGGGCAATGCGCTCGGACAGACGCGCGGGTACGGACTCCTGTCGCCAGGACTCGACTTCGCCTTCGGCATGATAGACGACAGCTACATCGACAAGGCCAAGCGCAACGACTGGCTGCTCATGAGCGACTCGGTGGCTACGCCCGCCACCACCAACCTGACCGAGGATGTGCAGCTGAGACTCACCCTCGAGCCAGTGCGCAACCTGAAGATAGACCTCGTGGCAAACCGCACCGAGAGCCGTGCCAAGAGCATACAGTACATGTATCGGGGCAACCCCACCACACAGAGCGGCACATTCACGATGACTACCATCTCACTCAAGGGCGCCCTGAGCGGCATAGGCGAAGCCACCAACGGCTTCCACTCGCCCACCTTCGAGAAGTTCTGCAACTCGCTCGACGCCTTCCGTGACCGCGTCGAAGCCCAGTATGCCGGTGCGGTCTACCCCGCCGGCACCTCGCTCGCGGGAAAGACCTTCGACCCCGCCAACGGTGGCGTAAACCGCTACAGTGCCGATGTCATGGTGCCCGCGTTCCTCTCTGCCTATACCAGCATGGGCAGCGGACTCGACATATTCCCATCGCTGGCGCGCATGTTGCCCAACTGGACGGTGCGCTACAGCGGACTGGCTAAGTTGCCTTGGTTCAGGGATGTGTTCAAGAGCTTCAACATCAACCACGCCTACCGCAGCGTCTACGCCGTGGGAGCCTACAGCACCTACAGCACCTTCCAGGAGTATATGAACGGGCTGGGCTTCGTCAACGAGACCACCACGGGTGCGCCCACGCCCAGCAGCATGTTCAACGTGTCGAGCGTCAGCATCAACGAGGCGTTCTCGCCACTGCTCGGAGTAGACATGACATTTGAAAACAACCTCACCGCAAAGGTGGAATATCGCACTACGCGCGTGCTCAATCTGAGTATGACGAGCGTGCAGCTCAACGAGGCGCTGAGCAGAGACTGGGTATTAGGATTGGGCTATCGCATCAACAACTTCAAGCTCTTCGGCGACCGCAATATGCGTAAGATTAAGGGCAGAGGCAACCGCAACAAGACGCAGTCGGCCACTGCAGCAGCGGTAAGCAGCCGAAGTGGCACCAACACCGACCTCAACCTGCGTCTGGACTTGAGCTACCGACGCCAAGCGAGCATCAGCCGCGACATAGCCACCATCAGCAGCTACGCCAGCAGCGGCAACACGGCATTCAAGTTGAGCTTCATGGCAGACTATACCCTCTCCCGCCTGCTCACGATGAGCTTCTATTACGACCGACAGACCAACACACCGCTGTTGGCAAACAACAGTTTCCCCACCACCACCAGAGATTTCGGATTGAGCATCAAGTTCAGTTTGACGAGGTAAAAAGAAAAAAACAAATGCCCCTCCCCATCCCTCCCCAAGGGAGGGCTGGGGTGGGGCTCTTGGTGGCAACTCTTACAGAGTAGCTACACCTTATTATATATATACCCAGGGTAGAGGCGCTGCGCACCTCAACCCTGGGCTATGAAATCGCAACTCCTACAGAGTTGCCGCTACTTGCGAACCATCCACTCATATCATAAGAAGTCGTAACCACGATGGAGACGCTGTGTACCGGGGCACAATACATCAACAAACGAGACAGCCCGAGACACGGCGCTACTGTACCTGTCTCGGGCTGTTATTCTATATATTCTATTCAGCGATTATTGCGCTGTATTCGGGTTGTTGAGTTTATTTAAGTACAAGGCGTACTGCATGGTTTGTGGTAACTTGACTAAGAAAACTAGTGTATGTTTGTAAATAGCCACCTTTACCATAACCTAAATCGAAAGAATAACCAGTTTGCGTACCAGCAACTGGATCAGACATCCAGTATTTTCCAAAACCTCCTTTAGCATCATGCTCCTCGTCTTCAAGTGTAGGCAAGAATATACTGTTTTGGGTATATCCAGGCTGGACTCCGGTAAACTCGAAGCCAAATTTATCTCCCTGTTGGCAATACTTTACTTTTACGGTTTTAGTAGTTAATATCTCTGACTGTTCAATATAACCACACATACTTGACATTTCTTCCTTGGTAGGTAATCTCCAGTTATCGCCCCATAAATTAGTATTAACGGCAGCAGTCCATGTCATTGTTCCAGCCACATTCTGCGTAGCAAACTTAGGACCGCCTGCCCACAGCTGTACCCAACCTATCTCCTTTGTTTCACCATTGATAGTTGCTTCAGCCGTTCCGCTCACTGGGCCGGTGGTCAGGTTGTAGTACTTGCCGGCTGTGAGACCTTTATCCTTGGTGGCCCTGACCAGGGTTCCGCCATTGTAGATGGCAATCTTCACTCCTGCGGGTACTGCGATATAATAGGTGCCGGGTTCTGGCTTTGTGAGCAGGCTAACCTTGGAGTTGCTGGTCGTCACAGTAAATTCTGTAGTACCCTTGGTAGCTTCGAGTCCAGACACCCACTTGTCGTCGCTTGTCTTTACTTGGATGTCGCAAGCGATGCCATCTACCTTGATGCGCAGGATGGCTACCTGGGGCGTGAGGCTAATGGTGAGACCATCGGCGCCGGTGGTGGCAGAGGCGGTCTTGCCGGCACAGGCATAATGGTTGGCTACGTCAGCCAAATCACCTGTCTGTCCTGCCAGGTTGACAGTGTTGCCAGGGAAATAGGCGTACCAGTCGGCAGGTGAAGAAGTGGTCTTGGCATCAGTAGAGGAGAAAGTCTCGCCCTTCTTGGTAAATGTATAATAAGATTCGACCTTAGAGTTGGTCACATTGAGCTTGTCGCCATTGTCAAAGCTGAACTGATAGGTGCCGTCATTGAGGTCAGTCATGGCGGCTCGCGAAGCGGGCTGCTCTACAGTGGCATTGAGGGTCATGCCCTGGGTGGCACCGCCGAAATCGTCGTTGCTGCAACCAGCCATCATCATCGCTGTAGCAGCTATCAAAAACAATAATGTCTTCTTCATTTTCCTTAATTGTTAGTTCTTGTCTGTTGTATTGTTGCCTATGGAGCGTGGGGCTACTTATTCCCACACATCCTCTCCATCACCGCTTGTGACGGCATCTGGTCCTGTGATACTACTATTTTTTGTAGCGGTACCAGTTCCACTTCCTGCGAGGATAGCGAGGGGCTGTACGGCGAAGACTGTGGTCGCCGGCTTAATGTAATGTTGCTTGTTCATCTTGTTGAAATTCTATTTAGTTGTTATATATATATTCATGTATAGCGGCAGTGGTCTCTCCATCTCCCCCATCGAGGACATGACAAACTGCGACATAGATATAGGTAATAGTGGTGGAAAGTGAGGTTCCTGCGGCATGCCCATACGCCATACGACTATGGTCGAAGCCTTGCAGAGGAGCCCTACAGCCATCCAGCCGGTAGGTTTGATTCAGATGGATTTGAAAATCAGATTTGCAAAGGTAGTGATAAAGGATGGAATAATGGCCGGTTTTTCATTTTTTAACACCATAAACACGTTAACTATCATGCCATAAGGCTCCATTGGCATCGCCGCACGCCCATAGACCCTTACCCCGACAGAAGCTGTGCTGACGGCGAGAGCAGCGACCACGGGCTTCGCCATCGGCGGCAAGGGCGCTGCAGAGAGGGCACAAAAAAGCAGCCTCTACTGCCCGAGCCTGTGGCCCATGACAGAAAGGCTGCCTCTATGTTAAGTTAATGTGCTTGCGGTTAGAGTGGCTTGTACTCTACGAATGCCTCCATAGCCTCGTAGCATGCCAGTCCGAGCGAGTCGTAGAGAGCTGCAGTGGCGCGGTTGCGGTCTTCGGCACGCTGCCAGAACAGGCGCTCGTCGTTGCCCAGGAAGGGAGCGCTCTCCATCTGTGAAGAGTGCTTGAGGATGGAGTTGCGCTTGGCGCGGAGTTCCTCGGGGCTCATGGGCACACACATCTCGATGTTCTCGATTTCCCATTCAGCCCACGCACCACGGTACATCCAGATGCGGCAGTCCTTGAGCCACTCGGCACCGGCTTTCTTCTCTTCGTCGATGGCAGCAAAGACGGCGTCGGTACACTTGCGGTGGGTACCGTGGGGGTCTGCCAGGTCGCCGGCAACGAATATCTCGTGGGGCTGAACCTTGCGGAGCAGTTCGCGTACAATCTCAACATCCTTCTCGGTCATGGGGAGCTTCTCTATCTTGCCGCTCTCATAGAACGGAAGGTCAAGGAAGTGGACGTGGTCGAGAGGTATATTGTTGTAAGTACATGCTGTACGGGCTTCACCACGGCGAATAAGACCCTTGATGGTGCGCACCTCGGGAGTATCTACATCGCCCTCCTTCTTGTTCTTGAGTGTCTTCTTGATGTCCTTGTACATCTTGGTGATGACCTCGTCCTTGCTGTCCATGAAGAGCTGGTTGTAACCATTGACGAAGTGCATGAAGCGTGTCACCTCCTCGTCGCCCACGGCAATGTTGCCACTGGTCTCATAGGCCACATGCAGGTCGTGACCCTGCTTGACGAGGCGCTGGATGGTACCACCCATAGAGATGACGTCGTCATCGGGATGAGGCGAGAAGACAATGACGCGCTTGGGGAATGGCTTGGCGCGCTCGGGACGATAGGTATCGTCGGCGTCGGGCTTGCCTCCGGGCCATCCGGTGATGGTGTGCTGCAGGTCATTGAATATCTTGATGTTGGCATTGTAAGCCGAACCATAGAGAGCGAGCAGCTCGGAGAGTCCGTTCTCATTGTAGTCCTTGTTGGTGAGCTTGAGGATGGGCTTGCCGGTAATCTGGCAGAGCCATACGAGGGCTGCGCGGGTGAGCTTGTCGGTCCACTTGCAGCTGGCTACCAACCAGGGATGGATGATGCGGGTGAGCTTGCCGGCGGCGGGAAGGTCGATGACCACATGGGCATCGTTGTGGGTCTGAAGGAACGATGCGGGAATGGAGTCGCTAATCTTGCCTTCGACCATGCTGCGCACAATCTCTGCCTTCTCCTCTCCCCATGCGGTGATATACACCTTGCGGGCAGCCAGGATGTCGGCGATACCCAGGGTGACAGAGCATGGAGGCACAGGCTCCTGAGAGCCGAAGCTCAGCGACATCTCCTCGCGGCTGATGGCGTCGATGAGGATGAGGCGGGCCTGAGAAGTGAGGGTCGAGCCGGGCTCGTTGGTAGCGATGTTACCCATACGGCCTACGCCGAGCAGCATCACATCGATGCCGCCAAAGGTCTGGATGCGCTGTTCATAGAGGCGGCACTGGCTCTGCACGTCTTCCTGGGCGATGGTACCGTCGAGGGTATAGACATTCTGCTCGGGAATGTCGATGTGGCTCAGCAGACGCTGGCGGAGCTGGCTGATGGTGCTGTGCTGGCTGTCGGCAGCAAGGGGGAAAAACTCATAGGCGTTGAAGATAACCACGTTCTTGAAGCTGACGAGCTTCTTCTCGTAGCGGTCTATCAACTCGTTGAATACGGGGGTCAGCGACTGGCCTGTACCCATACCTAAGACACAATACTTGCCGAGCAGTTCCTTGGCCTTGATTTCGGCCACGATGGCATCGGCTATCTTCTGCGCACCTTCATCCACCGTGGGATAGATGTCGGTGAGGATGTGTTCGTCGCGTGTAATCTCGGAGCGCTCTACGGCCGTCTTGGGGTTATAAAACTCTTCGGGAACTGTGTTGAATACAATCTGCGAACTTAAGTTAAGTCTCATTGTCTTATCAGTTATAGAAGTTCTTATAAATTATCTTTCTCGATATCCTTGAAGTACTTGTAAGTACCCACCTTGAGCTCCTCGGTGGCAGCCTCATCGGCTACGATGATGGCATGGGGATGCTGCTGCAGGGCGCTGATGGTCCAGGCCTGGGTCACGGGACCTTCGACAGCTGCCTGGAGGGCGCGCGACTTGTGGTGGCCATTGACGAGAATCATCACCTCGCGGGCTGACAGCACAGTGCCTACGCCTACGGTGAGGGCGTGCTTGGGCACCTTGTTGACATCATTGTCGAAGAAGCGGCTGTTGGCGATGATGGTATCTGTAGTAAGTGTCTTGATGCGTGTGCGTGATGAGAGTGAAGAGAAAGGCTCATTGAAAGCGATGTGGCCGTCAGGTCCGATGCCGCCAAGGAACAGGTCGATACCACCAACTTCCTCTATCATCTGCTCGTAGTGGGCACACTCGGCGTCGAGGTCTTCGGCGTTGCCATTGAGAATGTGGATATTCTCGGCGGGGCAGTCGATGTGGTCGAAGAGGTTGCGACGCATGAACGAGTGGTAACTCTCGGGATGGCTCTCGGGCAGTCCTACATACTCATCCATATTGAATGTGATGACGTGCTTGAAGCTAACTTTGCCAGCCTTGTAGGCTTCTACGAGGCAGCGATACATACCTTCGGGCGAAGAACCCGTAGGCAATCCCAACACAAAAGGTTTCTCCGCTGTGGGGTTAGCGGCGTTGATACGTTCAACGACATGATTGGCAGCCCACTGAGACAGCTGCGCATAGTCGGATTCGATAATTAATCTCATTGCTCTGATGTTTAAGTTATATTCTATTTGAATTACAAAGTTACACATTATTAATAATAAAAAGGACAAAAAACGGATAAAAAACATCCCCGCGCCGTTTTTTATTGGTTAACCCTGCCACCATGAGCATTACCACGACCATAGAGCAGACCGAGGCGGCACGGGCAGCAGTCCGGTTTATACGGAGAGCAGGGTTATACGGAGAGCAGGGAGAAGAGCACAATTTGCTTTTTGTGTTTATATGTTTGACCATGCACATCGGAAGATGGTACGCACCCACTGCAACTCTGACGGAGTTGCGTTTAGCCGTAGGCGTTATGTGTTTCATGCGCTTCATATTCTCTGGATATGTTGCCATAAGAAGTTACAAAAAGATTTGTGTCTTTTCAGGGCTTCGCCCTTTGCGTCCGTGTGTGTCGTGCAATATCTCGAGAGCAAGCTCTCGGATATTCCCCGCCACCCAAATCCGCGCCTGCCCGACGGCAGGCTGAAAAGCCGCAAATACAAAAAGCCGCCTTTGGCGGTAAAAAAAGTCCGGCTCACGCCGGTAGAAAAAATGATTACCTTATTTCCTATCCGTAGCGGTATATAAACTGAATAACACAAGCTGCTATTCCTGCAGTGGTAACGCCTTCGGCTAATCGCAACTCTTTCAGAGTAGCTAAGTAGGGTGGGTTTCTTACCCAGGGTAGAGGCGCTGCGCACCTCAACCCTGGGCTATGTAATCGCAACTCCTACAGAGTTGCCAGGGGTGCGTCCCGTCCACCACAGGCCCCATCCTAACCTTCCCCACGGGGAAGGAAAAAAGCCCAAATGATGTTCATATTCCAATCTTTTTCAAGGAACGGAGCGCAATCATAACCCCCTAAAACACAGCGAGAATGAATTCCCGCCCTTTGGGGAGGGTTAGGGAGGGGCTTACAATCAGCTGTTTTTTTACCGCCAACGGCGGACTTTTTGAACGGCCAAAGGCCGCTTTTTTACCGTGGCAGCTGTTGTCGCCATGCAATGCATGGCGTTGGGGATGGTGGCGACGACAAGGAGGAAAACTCGTTTTCCGCATGGCGTCACCACCGTCACCAAAAAGGCGAAGCCGACAACAGTCGCCATGGCTTTTTGTATCTCAACCCCGCAATAATTGACAAAAACGGGCTGTATGTCAGATTATATGGCTATCTTTGCATAAGATAGGCGGCATCTCAGCCATCTAAGCGAGTTATGGCGTTCGGTTTGCACTATCTTTGCATAAGATAGGCGGCACCTCAGCCATCTAAGCAAGCTTATGGCGTTCGGTTTGCACTATCTTTGCATAAGATAGGCGGCACCTCAGCCATCAAAGCGAGCTTATGGCGTTCGGTTTGCACTATCTTTGCAAAAGACAGCAATACAGTTGACTTAAACAATACAATTATCATGAAACAAAGAAGGACAATATTAGTAATGTTATGCCTGATGCTTGTCACGGGCGTGACGGCGAAGCTGAAGTTGCCGGCAGTGATAACCGACCACATGGTGATACAGGCCGGCGAGGCAGTAAACGTATGGGGCTGGGCCGACAAGGGTCAGAAGGTGACGGTGACGATAGACAACCACCGCACCACCGTGCGCACGGCGAAAGACGGCACATGGCGCGCCGTGCTGCCGGCGATGAACTATGGCGGGCCCTACACCATGACCGTGACCACAGGGAAGGAGAGCCTGACCGTAAGCGACATCCTCGTGGGCGAGGTATGGGTGGCGAGCGGTCAGTCCAACATGGAGTTCCGACTGTGCAGCGCCGACAACGCCGAGGAGGCTGCGCTCTCAGCCCACAACAGCGGCATCAGAGTGTTCACGGTGGAACGCACGATGGCAAAGACTCCCCAAGCCGATGTCGTGGGCAGCTGGACGGTATCGACACCCGAGACGGTGGGCGGCTTCACCGCCGTGGGCTACCTCTTTGCCCGCGAACTCGCCAAGCGGCTCATCTGCGCCGTGGGCATCATCAATACCTCGTGGGGAGGCACCGACATCGAGACCTGGATGAGTCCCAAGGCGATAGAGGCATTCCCCAAATACAACCCGCTGGTAGAAGAGATGCGCACCGCCGACCTCGACGCCCAGGCCAAGCGTTGGCAGGTGCTTAAAGCCAAGTTTGACAAGGCCGTAAGGGAAGAGTGTGGCGAGCGCGATGGCTGGTATCGCACCGACTTTGACAAGAGCGACTGGCAGAGACTTGAAGTACCGGGACTATGGACCATCGACACGCTCGCCAAGATGGACGGCGTGGTATGGACCACCACCCAGTTTGATGTGCCCGAAGAGTTGACCGGCAAGGAGGCCACCCTCTACATGGGCATGATAGACGATGACGACGTGACCTGGGTCAACGGCCAGCGCATAGGCGAAACCAAGGGATTTACCGTCAAGCGCACCTACACCATACCTGCCGGCGTGCTCAAGGCAGGCAAGAACGAGCTGACCGTGAAAATCATCGACGACCATGGTGGCGGCGGTTGCTACGGACCGCGCTATCTCTACTTCATCCGCGTGGGCAGCCAGCGCATTCCCATCCTCAAGCATCCGTGGAAATACCGCATCTCTGCCGTCAAAGACCTTGAAGGCTTCGTGCCCGACAATCCCAACAAGTATCCCTCGCGTCTCTACAACGCTATGGTTGCCCCCATCTGCCGTTATGGCATCAAGGGCGTCATCTGGTATCAGGGCGAGAACAATGCCAACCGTGCCCAGGAATACTACCGCCTCTTCCCTGCCATGATCAACGACTGGAGAGAGCAGTGGAAGCGGCCTGAGATGCCGTTCTATTGGGTTCAGCTGGCCAATTTCATGAAGCCTGTCGACACACCGGCGGAGAGCAGCTGGGCCACGTTGCGCGATGCGCAGAACGCCACACTCAGCCTGCCTCATACGGGTCAGGCGGTAATCATCGATGTGGGCGAGGCCGACGACGTGCACCCCAAGGACAAGCAGACAGTGGCCAACCGTCTGTCATTCATGGCTCTCAACCACGAGTATGGCATGCACGATGTCTATTGCGACAGTCCCCAGCCCGTAAGAGCCGAGCGTACTGCCGACGGCAACATACTGCTCACCCTCCGCAACGAAGCCGAGACGCTCGTCTGTCACGACCGCTACGGCTATGCTTGCGGTTTCGCCGTGGCAGGTGCCGATGGTGTCTACCGCTGGGCCAAGGGCGAAGTGGTGGCGCCCAACCAGGTAAGGCTAACCACCCCCAAGGGCGTCGTGCCGATGATGGTAAGATATGCCTGGGGCGACAACCCCGACGACGCCAACCTCTACAACTCAGCCGGGCTGCCCACCACCCCATTCCAAATCAAGGTGGAGCCCGCCAAGCCATAAACTACCACGACCGTATAACCCTTGCCGCACATATCTTTCATCCGCGGCAAGGGTTATACCGTCTTTATCACTGGCAGAATAGGTCCCGATGGTAAAAAAAGGGACAATTCTCTTTGTATTGTTTTCGGTTTTCACTACCTTTGTCCACATATTATATATTATAGATGAAAGAATTTGTAATTTCAGAGGTAAAAGCAGAGACTGCTATACTGGTGGGACTCATCACCAAAGACCAGGACGAAGAGAAGACGACAGAATACTTAGACGAATTGGAGTTTCTGGCCGATACGGCTGGAGCGGTGACCGTAAAGCGGTTTACCCAGAAAGTGAACGGCCCCAATACGGTGACCTACGTGGGCAAGGGTAAACTGGAAGAAATCAAGCAGTATATAGAAGACGAAGAAGACAACGACCGGGAAATCGGTATGGTTATCTTCGACGACGAGCTGTCTGCCAAGCAGATGCGCAACATCGAGAACGAGCTCAAGGTGAAAATCCTGGACCGCACGAGCCTCATCCTCGATATCTTTGCCATGCGCGCACAGACCGCCAACGCCAAGACTCAGGTCGAACTGGCGCAATATCGTTATATGCTGCCTCGTCTGCAGCGCCTCTGGACCCACCTTGAGCGTCAGGGTGGTGGCTCTGGTTCGGGCGGTGGCAAGGGAAGCGTGGGACTGCGCGGCCCTGGTGAGACCCAGCTCGAGATGGACCGCCGTATCATCCTGCAGCGCATCACGCTGCTCAAGCAGAGACTGCTGGAAATAGACAAGCAGAAGACTACACAACGCAAGAACCGCGGCCGCATGGTGCGCGTGGCGCTCGTGGGCTATACCAACGTGGGCAAGTCGACCATCATGAACCTCCTGGCCAAGAGCGAGGTATTCGCCGAGAACAAGCTCTTTGCCACCCTCGACACCACGGTGCGCAAGGTGGTGATAGACAATCTCCCCTTCCTGCTCGCCGATACCGTAGGATTTATCCGCAAGCTGCCCACCGACCTGGTAGACTCCTTCAAGTCGACCCTCGACGAGGTGCGCGAAGCCGACCTGCTGGTCCACGTGGTAGACATCTCCCACCCCGACTTCGAGGAGCAGATAGAGGTGGTCAACCAGACCCTCAAGGACCTCGACTCCGCCGACAAGCCCATGGTGCTTGTCTTCAACAAGATAGACAATTACCACTGGGTCGAGAAGGAGGCAGACGACCTCACCCCGATGACCCGCGAAAACATTACGCTCGACGAGCTGCGCCGTACGTGGATGGCCAAGATGAGCGACAACTGTATCTTCATCTCTGCCCGTGAGCGAGAGAACATAGACCAATTCCGCGATGTGCTTTATCGCAAAATCCGCGAGCTCCATGTTCAGAAATATCCCTACAACGACTTTTTATATCCATCTGAAGAATAAGTATAACTTTTTTATCCATGAACTATGCAGCGACTATTAAGCGAACAGGAGATTAATATTCTGGAACTCAACGGCTGCCAGGCTGAAGACTGGACTGCCGTGAGCGTGAGCGAAGATTTCACGCCCGACTATCTGCACAACGTGATGTTCTACGGCGATGTCAGCCTTGGCGTCTTTGAGCGTACCATTGAGGTGAGCCCCGGCTTCAGCAAGCACTCGGGCATACGCAATGCCACCCTGCGCAATGTGACTATCGGTGACAACTGTCTGATAGAGAATATAGGCAACTACATCAACAACTACACCATCGGAGCCAACTGCTACATCTCCAACGTCTGTGTGATGGAGACCATCGAGGGCGCCACCTTCGGCCAGGGCAACGTGGTGTCGGTGCTCAACGAGGTGGGCGAAGGCAACATCATGATGTTCGGACTCCTGAACAGCCAGTTTGCCGCCTTCATGGTCAAGCACCACAGCGACCATCACCTGCGCGACACCATCTATCGGCTCATACGCGAGGAAATCAACTGCACCATGCCCGACCGTGGCACCATCGGCGAGAGAGTCAAGATTGTCAACACCAAGGAAATCATCAACTCGGTGATAGGTCCCGACTGCGAGATAAGCGGTGCCTCACGACTCAGCGACTGCACCCTGCAGAGCGTAGGACAGCCCGTCTATATCGGCACAGGTGTAATCTGTGAAAACTCCATCATCTCCGACGGCTCGTCGGTCATCAACTCGGTCAAGATGCAAGACTGCTTTGTGGGCGAAGCCTGCAAGATAAGCAACGGATTTACCGCCTCGCAGAGCATCTTCTTCGCCAATTCATATATGAGCAACGGTGAAGCCTGCGCCGCCTTCTGCGGACCATTTACCGCCTCACACCACAAGAGTTCGTTGCTCATCGGCGGGCAGTTCTCTTTCTACAACGCCGGTTCTGCCACCAACTTCTCCAACCATGCCTACAAGATGGGCCCCATGCATTACGGCATACTCGAGCGCGGAGCCAAGACAGCCAGCGGAGCCTACATCCTGATGCCCGCCAAGATAGGCACGTTCTCCGTGTGCTTCGGCAAACTGATGTATCATCCCGATACGCGTTGCATACCGTTCTCCTACCTCATTGCCTATGGCGACACGATGTATCTCTCGCCCGGACGCAACCTCACCACGGTAGGTCTGTATCGCGACATACGCAAGTGGCCCAAGCGCGACATACGTCCGCTGAGCAAGCACCGCAGCATCGTCAACTTCGACTGGCTCTCGCCCTTCTCCGTCAACGAGGTCATACAGGGCAAAGCCATCCTGGAGCGGCTGCGCGAGGCATCGGGCGACAACGTGTCGACCTACAACTACCACGAGTATGTCATCAACGCCTCGTCGCTGCGCATGGGCATCAGCCACTACGACATGGCGCTGCGCATCTATATGGGTGCCGTGGTCAAGCGTGTGCTCAAGCGCTACGGAGCCGTAGAGCCGCCCGCATCGACCATAGGCGAAGGTGCCTGGAGCGATCTCTCCGGACTCTTGCTGCCCGAGAGCGAGGAACAGCGGCTTATCGAGCAGATTAAGGACGGCACCCTCGACGACGTGCAGAGCATCATCGACGAGTTTGTGGCCATCGACGGCCGTTACCGCGACTATCAGTGGGCGTGGACTTACAGACTTATACTCGACTATTACCACATAGACCACATCACCCAAGCCGACATAGACCGCATACATACCGACTATGTAGAGGCGCGCCGTATGTGGATAAGCGAGATACGCAAGGACGCCGAGAAGGAGTTCAATATGGGCGACGTGGAGCGCGAGGTCTTCGACGACTTCATCAATCTGCTCGACCACGAGATAGACTACGAGAACTGACGCCACTGTCAAAAAGTATGTTAAAATCGTCACAATTCCAGCCGTTCATGCGTCTATTATAATAACCTAAAATCCGCAACTATCATCCAATACACGATTAA
>ULYL01027045.1_pt1 | contig 20916 bp, 13 predicted proteins | sample 1962211 | NCBI WGS metagenome assembly ULYL01 (sample SAMEA4835864, study PRJEB28245) | human gut metagenome | biome: gut microbiome; material: fecal sample | place: Denmark | collected 2008
GCCCGCTTGGCGCACCACCCGCTTGGTCACATGCTTCTTCAGCACATCGAACAGCTGCTCCACCTTGTGATCCTCCGTGCCGATAAACAGCGTGGTGTGCCCATCGGCCAAGAACTGACCGGTGGTGGAGATACGGGTGGAGGCAAAGCCCTCCTTCGTAATCGCATCCAAAACTTTGGAAACATCTTTATTGGAAATTACAGCCATAACCAGCTTCATATAAACATCCATCCTTTCCGTTAATGCTTCTTATTATACGCCTTGATTCGCATTATACGCCTTGATTCGCAACTTTACAACTATCTGTATTATTACTTCAAATAAAATTTACAATTTGTACTTATTTAGACAAATTTCACCTTTTTGGGGGTTAAATCACCGCTGCCAGCGCCACCACCACCGGCATGGTAACAATGGAAAACAGCGAGGACTGGGCGGCCAACTCGCTGCCCAAGGCGGCGTCATTGTCGTACTTGGCCGCATACATCGCCGTATTGGTAGCCGTGGGGGCAGAGGCGGAAATGACCATAGCGATCAGCAGATCACCCCGCACACCGCACAGGTAAAACAGCCCCACCATACACAGGGGGATCACTACCAGACGCATCAGGGAGCAAAAGTACAGCTCCTTTTTGGCGAACATACGCTTCCAGTCCGCATTGGCAAGAAAGGTGCCGAAAATCATCATGGCCAGGGGCGAATTACAGTTGCCCACCATCTCCATGGGCCGCAGGATCACCTGGGGCAGCCTAGGCTGCAAAAAGAACAGCGGCAGCCCGATGAGCACCGCCATGGAGCCGGGGTTCAGCACCAACCGGCGCAGGTCGATCTTGGCGGTATGGCCGCTGATCTCATAAATGCCGTAGGTAAAGGCCACCACATTAAAAACAGCCACATAAACGGAGCAGTAGAACACACCCTCCGAGCCAATCACCGCCAGAGCCAAAGGCAGCGCCAAAAAGCTGGCGTTGGAAAACAGCATACCGTAGCGGTACACGCCCCGCTCCATAGGACTGCGGTGGCGAAAGCACAGCTGTCCCAGCACGCCGCCCACCAGGTGGGTGGCAAAGGCGCACACAAACGCCAAAAGAATACCCCGCACATGGTCCGGGGTGTACGCCATGGTCATAAATGTATAAATAATGGCAATGGGCAGCACGATATTAAACAGCAGGTCGATCACCCGCTTGGCGTCCGCCTGACGAAACACGCCCAACTTATCCGTCACAAAGCCGATCAGAGAGATCAGGTACAACATCAGTACCTGACCGGCCACGGTCTTTAAGGTTGCAAAAAACAAAGGCACGCTCCTAATCCGCTGCGCTGCGACGGCGCAGATCCTGCACAAAAGCCAAGGCGAACACACCCAGCAATAAATCTGCCGGGCCGAAATACAGGCTGCCGTTCAACAGACCCCGGTGCCCGGTAAACAGTACGGACAGTCCGGGCAATGCCAGCACACAGCCGCACACAAACACCAGCAGGCCAAAGAACACCACCGCACGCCCTGCATGGCGGGAGGTAACCACCGCCGTTGCAAAGGAAAAGAGAAACAGCAGCAGCGCCACCAAAAACAGCACCTCGCACACCGTCTGGGTATCTACCAGCACACTGACCATCTTAGCTAAAATGGTTAGCAAACGGCAAAGCCCCCACAGCGCCGGCACAAAGTGAAAGAAGCGGAAAGCGCGAAAATCATACCGTCCGCCCCCATAGCTGCGCCCTACAACAAAATAGTAGGAGCAGCTGAGTAAAGCAAACAGTGCCGTCAGCCCTTCGCTGACCAGGTCATTCCACTGTAAATAAACCGCACCGTCCGCCAAGTCGTAGCACAAAAAGCAGCGGTAAATAAAATCAAAAAAGAACGCCACAGACACCAGATAGGACACAACGGTCAGCCTGCGGCTGCCGCCGTTTGCAGCCACCGCCACTGCCGTATGGCTTTGGTGCAGGGCACACACAGTGCAACACACACCGGCACACAGCAGCAAAGCATACAGCCCATAAGTCAATGGCGCACCGGCAGCCGTGACCCGCCCGGTACTGCTGTCCGTAAAAAAGAGGAGCTGAACAAAGCGCAATACCACCGCCGCCCCGGTGATCGCAAAAGTCAGAATCCAAGGGATCAGTTGGGGTCTGGTACGCACTTTTTCGCTCCTCTTTCGTTCAAAATCAGCCCTGAACCTCTCGGTCCGCCGGGGCAATGTACGTTCTGGCGTGAGACACGCTCTTGTATGCCGGACGCATAATTCGGCCGCCGGAAATCAGTTCCTCCAGCCGATGCGCGCACCAACCGGCAATACGGGCGGTGGCAAACAGCGGGGTAAACAGATCCTCCGGGATCTTCAGCACCTTGTAAACCAAACCGGAGTACAGATCTACGTTGGCGCACATCACCTTGTTGTCGCCCTTTACCTCAGCAAACACCTCCGGGGTCAGCTTCTCCACATTCTCCAAGGTTTTAAACTCTTTTTCAAATCCGGCCTCATAAGCCAGCTTGCGGGCATTGGATTTTAAGATCACCGCGCGAGGATCTGATTTGGTATAGACTGCGTGACCCATACCGTAGATCAAACCGGAGCCGTCACCGGCTTCTTTATTCAGGATTTTAACCAGGTAATCTTTCACCTGCTCCGGCTTGGTGGGGTCTGCCACATGGGCAATAATGTCCTCCATCATGTGCGTCACCCGAATGTTGGCGCCGCCGTGGCGAGGACCTTTCAGGGAGCCGAAGCCAGCCGTAATGGCCGAATACGTATCCGTACCGCTGGAGGTAAGCACACGGGTAGAGAAGGTAGAGTTGTTACCGCCGCCGTGGTCCGCATGGAGCATTAAACAAATGTCCAGCAGTTTGGCCTCTTCGCGGGTAAATGTCTTGTCCACCCGCAGCTGATTTAAGATATACTCCGCCATGGTCTGCTCCTTGTTAATCGGGTGCAGGAACATGGTCTTGTTGTAGAATGTACGGCGCTTGATCTGATAGGCGCTGTTCATAATGGTCGGGGTCTGCGCGATCAGCTGCAAGGACTGACGCAGCACATTGGGAATGGAGGTATCATCCGGGTTCTCATCAAAAGAGTAAAGGGACAAAATGCAGCGTGCCATCTTGTTCATAATATCCTTGGAGGCATGCTTCATAATCACATCTTCCACAAACTCGTCCGGCAGTGCTCGGCACTCAGACAGCACCTCGCGGAGAGAATACAGCTGATTGGCAGTGGGCAGATTGCCAAACAGCAGCAGCCACACCACTTCCTCATAACCAAAGCGGTCCTCGGCAATGCAATTGTCCACCAAATCACAAATGTCATAACCACGGTAAGACAACTTGCCGTCCGTAGGAATCCGCTCGCCGTCCAAAATATAATAGCCCTCTACCGAGCAAATACGGGTCAATCCGGCCATCACGCCGGTTCCGTCGCTGTTGCGCAGGCCCCGCTTTACCTGATAGCGTTCAAAATCGTGGGCATTGATATAGTTATTCTTCCCCAGCTCCTGGCACAAGTTGGACAGTGCGTCCATGGAGATGGGCGAAATATAATTGGAAGCCACAAAATCGCTCCTTTCAAACATACATTTAGAACAATCATTATACAATTATAATAGACAAATGTCAAGTTATCTGAAAGGAGAGATCTGCTTTGAAAAAAGTATTGATCCTGTTTGCTCTGCTGTTTTTGCTCACATTCGGAGTGCCCATGTTCGCCGCATTTCACACCCAAGGCAGCAGTGATCTGGTAAGCCTGCTCCACTCTGCGGTACTGACGGCGCCTATTCTCTGATGGAATTATCGTTAAGTTTCGTAATCCGGCAGTGGCAGACAGCCTGGATCACAGAGGCGGAGAACGCGCGGTTCCAGTCCGCTTTAACCGCTGCATACCCCGCCGGGTCTGACATGGCCAGCCGCGCCCCAACCTGCACGCCGTCGCATCCGGCGGCCTGCAAGCAGGCGTAAGCTCCGGTGCACAGGTCCACCAGCTTTTGCTCCGCCAGGCGCTCAATGACGGCAATGGAGCGATTATCTATGGTACTGATATAGCCCTTTTGCACTTCGTCCAGCATCAGCTGTGCCCGCACCGTTACCCGGAACACCGAGCGGCCGTTCTCTATGGCGCTCTTCGTCCCCACCTTGCAGGATACCAGTTCCACCCCGATATGCCCCAACTTGTCATTTTGCAGGGTTAGCAGCCCGCTTTTGATCTTGCCATTCATCAGAAGAATACCAAAAGTATCTGTCATGTTCGCCGTGGCGGTCATCTTGCCACCATCAAACAGCGCCAGCCCTACAAAAGCCGTATGTGTGCCCACTCTTTTTAACAGCGGCAAATAAATATCCGAGGTAGGACTGGCAAAGCGGCGCAGCGCGTCATTAACGGACACCACCGCGCCCATACCGCTATCCTGCCCATTCTGCAGCAGGTGCACCATATTTGCGCTGGGCACCAAAGCGTCATCTTCCTTACTCTGCAGCAGCGCCTTGGCATTACCGTCTGCCACACACAGCAGCACATCCGGCCGACTTGCGGCACTGCGCACAAAGTAATCCATATTGTCGCCCACCCCGTGCCGTGCCACGCTGCTGCTGAACACCGTAATCTTGTTTTGTCCCAAAAACAAATTGCGGGACAAGTCCTTAGACAGCTTAGACAGCGCCTGGGAAATACCGGTGCCGCTCTCTGCGGTATTAATGGTAATATTGCCGGACAGGGCCTCCGAGCCGTTGCCGCTCTTGGTCATATTCAGGGTCTGCACCGAGACGGACACCCCGTTTGCCGCCCGGTCAATGCTCATGCCCTCCACCACCGCCAAATTGCTCAAGGTGCGCCGCCCGGAGCAGCCGCACAGCGTAGCCGCCACCAGCAAAAAGCAAAGAAACAGCTTAATGGTTCGTCTCATTGGTACCACGCGCCTTTCTGTGCCCCAGTAGCCAAACCAGGGGAATGAGAGAGGAAAACACTACGAAGGGCACCACTGTGATCAACGGCGAGTGCTGACCCACCGTCATCAACCGTCCCAGCGCACAACTGACGGCAAAGGCCGCCAAACCGGCGCCCAGGCACTTGCCCTTGTGCCCACCACTGCCCGGCAGGGTCACTGCCGCACAATAAATAAGCAGTGCCGCTTTAATAAAGATAGCAAAGATCCAAAAGCCGGTGTACAGCGCGTCCATACGCACCATTGAGCCGCTGCCTGCCAGCTGAGAGAGGGTATAAACCGGAAACGCCTGTAACCCGGCAGCGTCCCCCATCACGCCGATGGCAAAGAGAAACAGCAGGCTCGTAGTCAGGTACGAACATCCCATAGCGCCATAAAAGGCACCAAAACGATGTCCGCCGATGACCACCCGATCTGCCAGCACCAAAAAGATCGTAATCTCTGCCGTATTGGCAGACAGCACCACGCCGTTTTGCACCACTTCACCCACGGTGTTGCTGCCTGGCGGGAACAGGCTGAACCATTGGAAGTGCTGCACATTAAAGCCAAGCACCACCGCTACCACAAGCACAATCAGGCAAAAGGCGAAGCCGGAAAAACGAGACAATCCTTGCAGCCCAACCAACGCCCCATACACCGCAAATAGAAGAATCAGCAAGGCAAATCCCCAACTTTTGGCCTCCGGATTCAACCGGGCAGAGGCGAAGTAGGCGAAGCGGCTCACATTGATCCCTGCCAAGAAGATAAAATTACAGGCATAAAGAGTGCCCAGCGTTCTGTGCGCCAACGGTGAGCAGTCCCGCTGCACACAAAGAAGCGCGGGCACCGCAAACAACAAAGAAAGCACCAGCGCTACCCCCACGCTCATCAGCATTTGGGTAGACAGTTTACCTGCCATAATAGACTGCACATGGGTCAGGCTCACCACCAGGCGGCTGATATACAGCATGGCAAACAGACTGAACGGAGAAATTTTGCTGTTATTCACACTGGTCAATATGCGCACCCCGCAGATCCTGTACCCGCACCCGGCGGCGGGCCAGCTTGGTCCAACTTTCCCGATAAAACACATCGCCCAGAGAGCGCACATTTAGCGGCGCGATGGGGGCGGCGTACGGCACGCCGTAGGGGCTGAGACTGCAAATATTCACAAACAGCGCCGCCATACCCAGCATCAGACCGTAAAGTCCGGTGAGTCCCCCGGCCAGGATAAACAAGAGCCGCAGCACCGACACGCTGTCATACAGCGGAAACGCCACATAAGAGGCAATGGCGGTAATGGCGATAATCACCAACATAGGCGCACCGATCAGCCCGGCAGACACGGTGGCCTCACCGATGACGATGGCGCCGATGATAGACACCGCATGACCAACGACCTTGGGCAACCGCAGCCCCGCCTCCCGCATGATTTCATAAAAGATCAGGGTCATAATGGCCTCATTCATCAGGGACAGCGGGGTGCGAAACTCTGCCGACGCAATGGTAAACAGCAAGTTGGTGGGAATCAGTTCTTGATGAAAAGTGCCCAGCGCCACATACACCCCGGGCAAAAATACGGAAATACCAAAGCTGAAATACTTCAGCAGCCGAACAAACCCGCCGAAAAACGGCGGATAATCATAATCATCCAAAGACTGAAAATTATCGCTGAAAAGATACGGCACATAAAGCACAAAGGGCGTGCCCTCCACCAGTACCGCCACCCGGCCCTCATAAAGCTTGGACGCCAACACATCCGGGCGCTCCGTTGTGCCTACGGCAGAGAAAAAGGAACGCATATTTGTGTCTAAAAAGGGCACCAGTTCACCGTAATCCGCCACCGTGTTCAAATGCGCGTCCTTTAGCCTCTGCTCCACCGCATTCACCAATTCCGCCGCGGCACGGTCATCCAAAAAGGCCAGTACCACCGGAGTTGGAGCGGCGGTGCCCAGCTGGATTTGGCGCAATTTTAAGTGATGGGTTTTCATGCGCTTACGCAGCAGCGCCTTGTTGTCGTTCACAGACTCCACAAAGCACTCTTTGGCGCCGCGCACATTGCTTTCGCTCTCCGGCTCGTCGGTACTGCGCTTGGTCCAGCCCTGAATGCCCATGACCATAGCCCGGGGACAGCCGTCCAACACAAACACGCAAAAGCCGCTCATCAAATAATAGTAAGCATCCTCGAAGGTCTCTGCCTCTTTCAGCTCTACCGACTGCACGCAGGTGCGCATCAGCTGGCGAAACTGCTCGCCAGGCGTGCGGGCCTCCACCTGTGCTCCCAGCACCGGTCCCATAATCATCTGCCCCAGCTGCAAAGAATCCACTAATCCGTCCATCACAGCAAAAAAACACTTGCGACCGCCGGTTTCCGCCTCCTTGAGCAAAAAATCCGAGCAGTCCGCAAAGTCCGCCTTAAATTTCTGTACATTATCATTATATTGACGCCTAAGGTTTTCCAATTTCTATCACCCGTACTAATTTTGGCATAACCGGGGGATTTATTCACAAAATACAACCGGTGATTGAAATGACAGTAACTCTTATTCGCGCACTGCTGATCTACTTTACCGTCATTCTGGCTATGCGGATCATGGGCAAGCGCCAGATCGGCGAGCTGAACCCTCACGAGCTGGTCATTACCATATTGGTGAGCCAGATCGCCTCCATTCCCCTACAAGACAACACCATGCCCCTGGCCAACGCCTTTTTGCCCATGCTGCTACTGGTAAGTCTGGAAATTCTCGCCTCCGTGGCGTCCATGAAAAGCCTGCGGCTGCGAAACCTGCTGCAAGGGCGACCCATCTTTCTCATACGCCACGGCAAACCGGATCAAAAGCAAATGCGTCGCCTGCGCTTTACCGTAGACGATTTGATAGACGCCCTGCGGCAAAAGGATGTATTTGATCTGTCCACCGTGGAGGAAGCGGTGGTAGAGACTAACGGCAGCCTGTCCGTGCGGCTGCGTACGGAGGAAAGCCCGGTGACCCCCAAACAGCTGGGCGTACCGGCGCCGGACAACGGCTTTCCCATACCCGTAGTCACCGACGGCCACATTGTGCCGGAATATTTCGGCGACCAAGTGCAGGACACAGCAGCCATTGCCAAGGCGCTGCAAAAGGAGAACCTGCGCCCCGGTGAACAGCTGGTGGTGACCATAGATGACAGCGGCACCGTCTTTGCCGTAAAAAAGGAGAGAAAAAAGTGAAACGCACATGGTTTGCTATTTTGTTTTTGCTGCTGGTCGCAGGGCTGTGTATCTTTGAACAGCACACGGTCAAGACCACCTTTGAGAATATGGAGACCCTACTGCAAAGCATGGACGCAGCCGCCGCAGAAGAGAATTACCCGGAGGCAGAACGCAAGGCCCGCCAACTGCAAAACATTTGGACCGCCCGCTACCCTACCCTGTGCGTGCTCATGGAGCACCGCGCTTTACAAGAGGCGGGGGTAACCCTGGGCACCCTGCAGCCCTTGGCTGGGGACGAAAGCGACGATCTGCGCCCCACCATTCGCCAGTGTCAAACGGAACTGGCGGAGATCTACGACAACAGCAAGGTAACGGTGGGCAACATCTTTTAGCAACACAAAAGCGAACGATATAAAAATCGTTCGCTTTTTTATCGTTATTCACTTTTGGCGTTCTTATACTTCTCCGCTTGCAGGCGGAACATATAAGCATAGGTGCCGTCTGCCGCCATCAGTTCACTGTGCGAGCCGCTCTCTATGATCCGTCCCTGCTCCATCACATAAATTTTATCCGCCTGCACCGTGGTGGACAACCGGTGAGAAATAAAGATCACCGTCTTATCCCGGGCAGCCTCCAGCATAGCCCGGTTCAGCTGGTATTCCGCCACCGGGTCCAAGTTGGCAGAGGGCTCATCCAGGATCACAAAGGGGCAATCCTTGTAGAATGCCCGCGCCACCGCCACCTTTTGGCTCTCGCCGCCGGAAAGCATCAGTCCGTCATCGTCAAACTCCCGCAGCAGCTGGGTGTCCACTCCCCGGGGCAAAGGTCGCTGAAAGCCGCTGTGATCCAGCGCACGGCGCACCCGCTCCGGGTCAAACTGCGGACTGAGCGCCACATTCTCCCCTACCCGACAGGCAAACAGCTGGAAGTCCTGGAACACCGCCGCAAATCGATCCCGATGGCTTTGCAGGGTGCAGTCCCGAATGTCTTGCCCACCAATCAGGATCCGCCCACCGGATGGCTCATACAGCCGCAGCAGCAAATTGGTCAAGGTGGTCTTACCGGCGCCGTTGTAGCCTACCAGGGCGATCTTCTCCCCCGGGTGAATCGTCAGGTTAATATCCTGCAAAACAGGCGCCGCCCCACCGGGATAAGTAAAGGTCAGGTGTTCCAGCTTGATCTCGCCGGACCGGCTCTTGGGCGCCGTCTGCGCTCCGTCCCGAATGGTGGGTTCGGCGTGGAGAAAGGCACGGTACTTTTCGATCAGCTTGGCCCGCTCGTCAAACTGAGCAACGCCCCACACGGTGAGGAAATTCAGGCTCATGGCGATGGCATAGGCGCCGTTAAAGCTGGCCACAAAATCCCCGGGGCTGATCTGGTGGCGCACCAGCACCAGGTAGCCCAGATACATGGGCAGTACAAACATAAAGCCCAGCACCTGCACTCCAGTCTCCTGAAGCAGATAGCGGCGAGTGATCTTGCCGTAATATTTCTTTTGACAGGCGATCACATCCTCCGCCGCTTGGTCGTAGCGCTCCATCAGCAGAGGCGCAATGCCGTTCATACGCACCTCTTTGGCGTAATCCTGCAAATAAAACAGCCGCTGGAAGTAGTCTGATCGCCGATGATAGCGGGTGTTCTCTACCTGGCGTTGCACCTGCAAGTTGCTAATGGCCTTGCTTAGGGGCAAAAACAGCAAAATAGACGCCAAAATAATCACCAAACACAGCGGGTCAATGGTCAGCAGCACAGAGGAAATGGCAATCAGCGAGATCAAGTTGCCAAAGTACCGGCGCACCAGGCCCAGCAGGTTTTGGATGTTGTCGCCGGAGGACTCAATGGTCAGAATAAAGCGGTTGTAAAATTCCGGGTCATCATAGGACGCCAGGTCCAGCTCCGCCGCCTTGGCATATAGTCGCCGGTTCAGCCGGTAATAGGCTTTCTCCCTTTGCACATTCCAAAAGAACTCCCGATACAAATAGGACGCCAGCCGGCACAGCGCAAGCAGCGCCACCACCCCGGCCACCACGGCGTACAGCCGCTTTAAGTCCCGACCGGAGGTGACAATGTCGATCACATACTTAACCCCCAGCACGCTGACCAGTTGGCCGGGCAGCACCGTCAGCACGCCCCATGCCAGCTCGCCGATCACCAGCGCCGGGGAGGCTGCAAACAGCAGCCGCAAAAAGTAGAATAAATTGGAGAACATGGAGTGCTCTCCCGCATGCTTAGGCTTGCGCACCGGCGGCACCCCCTTCCTGCTTGTAACCGGAGGCTTGCAGGCGGAACATATCCGCATACAGTCCGTTTCGCTCCATCAGCTGCCGGTGGGAGCCGCTCTCCTGCACCCGGCCGTCGGCCAGCACCAAAATGCGGTCGCTGAGCACCGCGCTGGACAGCCGGTGCGAGATAAAGATCACCGTCTTGTTTTCTGTCACTTGCAGCAAATTCTCATACATTTTATACTCTGCCACCGGATCCAGGGCGGAGCTTGGCTCGTCTAGCACGGCGATCTGGAAGTCCCGGGCAAACAGCCGGGCGGTAGACACCTTTTGATTTTCGCCGCCGGACAGACCGGTGCCCGCCTCGTCAAACTCTCGGGTCAGCACCGTGTCCGCTCCCCGGGGCAGTGAGGCAATTTTGTCCCACACACCGCTGTGGCGCAGTGCCTGCTCTGCCAGAGCTTTTTCCGCCGGGGTACAAGCGTGGCCGATCACATTCTCGTTGACGGACAGGGCAAAGTTTTTATAATCCTGGAACACGGTGCCAAAGGCAGCCCGCAGCTGCTCCAGGTCATATTCCGGCAACGGCTTGCCGTTATAGAGAATTTGGCCAACCGTAGGGTCGTAAAACCGCAGCAGCAGCTTGACCAGCGTGGATTTACCGGCGCCGTTAATGCCCACCACCGCCAGGGTCTCGCCCTGCCGCAGGGTAAAGTTCACATCGTGAAGCACCTGTCGATCGGTGCCCGGGTAGGTAAAGTCCACATGGCAAAATTCCAGCGTCTCCAACGGCGGCACCGGCAGAGGACCGGATACCACCTGGGGCTGATAGTCCAAAAACTCCCGCAAATTCTGAAAATACAACGCCATCAAGGTCATTTCGTCAAAGCACTCGGTGGTGTCCAGGGTAGACTCCCGCACCGCGTTAATGCCGGAGGCCACCACGCTAAAGCCGGACACGGTCAGCCCGCTGCCCTGCACAAAGCTGTGGCAGGCAAAGGCATAAGTGCCCAGCACCGGCAGCAGCTCACCAAGCAGGCTGCTGACTACGCTGTACAAAAACAGCCGCACGCCGTAGTCTCTCAAAATGCGCACATTGGCCTTGGTGGCCGCCTCCATACGCCGAACCATCACGGCAAAAATATTGGAGGTGCGCATATCCTTGGCGTACTCTCGCAGGTACACCGTGCGCTGCACATAGGCTTGCATTCGTTTGTTGGCGGTCATGGACATATCCCGCCGATAGACGCACTTGCTCTTATACACCTCTACGGCGAACACAAAGAACACCGGCACCAAAAACAGCAGATACAGCGGGTGCACCGCCGCCACGGTGGCCATCACGCACACCAGCGCCACCACATCCGCCACAAAGGCAGAAAAATCAAAGCAGATCAGGTCAAAAAAGCTATTGGTGGTCACCATGGTTGCCCGCTGATATTTGTCGTAGAATTCCGGGTTCTCATAACAGGCCACATCCACAGACAGCGCCTTTTCAAAGATCCGGTCGTTCAGCAACTTCAGCACCCGCTTGGTAGCGCACTTCTCCATGCGCATACCCTCCCACTGGGCCACCTTCACCACCAGCGCCAAAAGGGCAAACGCCGCCAACTCCCCCACATAAGTGCGAAAGTCGCCGCTGCCGGTGATCACATCCAGCAGGATCTTTAAGAACAAAATATTCTGCAAATAGCGGGAAAACACCGCATACAGCCCCTCTTGCAACAGATAGCCGATGAGTAGGCGCTTGTCCGTCTGCCACACCAGGCGCAGGGCATAGATCACATTTTTCAGCACAGGAACCTTGAACTGCTCCTCTGTCATTTGCATATAGGGCATTCTTTTCTCTCCAAATCACGGGCCGCCGCCCGCCGTTCTTGGTAAAAGGGTAGCATATTCCGCCGGCACTGTCAAACGAAAAGGAACCCGACTGCCAGCCGCGTTCCTTTTGTTTTACTTATTCTGTATAAAGTGCTGTTATTTGCTGTAAGAGTCAATACGGATCAGGTCCGCCTCGCTAAGGGGAGGCTGTTCCAGCGCAGCCAAATTCTCCAGCAGTTGCGCCTTGGAGTGCACGCCCACCAGCACGGAGGTGACCCCCTTTTGCTGCCACAGCCACTGGATTGCCAGCTGAGAAAGGGTCTCGCCCCGGTCTTTTGCCAGCTGATAGAGTTTTTCAATCTGCTGGGCACGGTGCCCGTCATAACCCACATGGGCTTGCAGCTTATCGTTGCCAAACAGGCGGGCGCCCTCCGGGATGCCTTTGGCGTATTTATCCGACAGTTGCCCCTGGGCCAGCGGCGAAAAGCAGATCACGCCCTTGCCCTTGTCCCGGGCTTCTTTCAGCAGTTTGTTTTTCTCCACCGTGCGGTCAAAGATGGAATAGCGATTTTGGTTGATGACAAAGGGCACTTGCACATCATCGCACTTGTGGTACATACGGTGCATGGTCTTGCCGTCATAATTGCTCATACCCACATACAGAGTCTTGCCCCGGCGCACCAGATCCGCCAGGCACAGAGCCGTCTCCTTCAGCGGCGTGTCCGGGGTCATGCAGTGGTGGTAAAAAATATCCACATACTCCAGCCCCATCCGCTGCAAGCTCTGGTCCAGGGAAGCAGTCAGGTACTTGCGGCTGCCGCCCCGACCACCGTAGGGGCCCGGCCACATCTCATACCCGGCCTTGGTGCTGATGATCAGCTGATCCCGGTAAGGGCGCAGATTTTCCTTGAATATGCGGCCAAAGTTGATCTCTGCCCGCCCCGGCTCCGGCCCGTAATTATTAGCCAGATCAAAATGGGTCACCCCATGGTCAAAGGCCGTTAGAATGATCTCTTTCATGGTATCGTAATCGTTGTTCACGCCAAAGTTCTGCCACAGTCCCACAGACAGCGCCGGCAGCCGCAGACCGCTTTTGCCGCACCGGTTATAGGGCATTGTCTTGTAGCGTGTTTCGCTGGGTTCATACATTTTGCTCACCTCCCCTGCATTTTACCATACCCATCGTTCTCTGTAAAGAGCGCAAAGGGCTTTCCTGCCGCGTGTTAAAAAGAGCAGACATCATGTCTGCTCTTTTTGTGCAATGATTTGTGTGGTTTACACGGTGTGGGTGCGCTTTTTTCGGCAGGATACCAAGCAGATGAACGCACCGCCGCTTAGCAGCGATACGGTCACAACGCCGCTGTTCCCACCGGTTTGGGGTGATTTGGCAGCGCCCGACAGTTTGGCCGTTACGGTATCTGCCTGTTTGATCTCTTTGGTAGCCGCAGCATCGGCAAAATACTTGCCGCAGGCTTCACAGTACCAATACTCGATATTGCCCCCGGCAGTCTTTGTCGCCGCCTTTGCGTCGATATGCTTAAGGTTGGCGTGATAATTCCCATCCAGGTCACCGAAAGCCTTTCCGCAAACCTCGCAAACCGCCCTTTCGGTGCAGGTCGCCTTGCCGCCGGTATGCCCGTCGTTAACCGTTACGGTCATTTCGGCGGTGTTGCCGGCCTTGTCGGTGACAACGATTCTCTGCTCGCCGTCCGCAGGAGAGAGAATAAAGCTGTTGTTTTCGTCAAGCGTGACCTCTGTGCCGTTTACGGTGACGGTGTTCACATACTTTTCGTCAATGGTGACCGTCTGTGCTTCACAATAGGTCTTGCCGTTTTCTATGCCGCCGATGACCGGCTGAACATTGTCAACTGTTACACGGTCGGAACGAAGGTATGTTATATTCAGGCTCGTGTCAACAAGCATTGCATAAACAATGTATTCCCCGCTTCGGTCTATGCGAAACGGCTCCTCGTACCCGCTGAATACGAGGGATTTCAGTTCCTCTTCGGAAAGATCCCGATCGGTCACCAAATAGGAGACAAACACGGTTCCACTGTTGTCGGCGGCGTTTATCGTCACCTCCTGCGTATCCTTAAAGAACAGGCCGAAGGTGAGCTTGTTTAAGAATTCCTGCCATTTGTTGGTGCCTATGACAATTTCGCCCGTGGGCTTTTCAATGTCTTTCCACCGTGCTTTGAGCGTTATATTTTCGGCAGGCATGGTCTTGGGAATTTCCCTGTCCCAGCCCATAAAGGTGTAGCCCTCTCTTGTCGGGTCGGCAGGGGCGGTGATTGCCGTGCCATAGTCCTGTGTAATGGGTGCGATTTCGCTGCCGCCGTTGGTGTCAAAGGTAATTGTGTATTGATTGATTTCCCACTTTGCCCAGTATTCCTTATTGCCCGTTCCTGTACCGCCGATGGCCGTAACAGGAGAGCCGGTCAGATTTTCGTTGTCATACCAGCCCTTGAACGTGTGGCCTGTATTGGTCATATCGTCGGCTGTCGGGAGTGTTACGCCCACGCCATAGGTGTATCCGGTGACATTGCCGCTGTTGATGGTGCCGCCGTTGGGGTGCAGTGTGACGGCATAGGTCGGGACTGTCCACTGCACTGTCAGTGCTGTCACATCAGCAGGAACGCTGTCACCGGGAACGTAGAATTTACCGTTGCTTCCGCGCCACATAAAGAAATTGCCTGTATCTCCGTCCGGGCGGGTCAGGTCGTCGGACGCAGGCGCGGTAAAGTCGCTGCCGGTTTTCACGATGATTTGAATATCCTCGGAACTATTACCCAGCTTGCCGCCGCCAAGGTCGAGGGTAACGGCTTTCAGCCCGTCAGCGCCCAGCGTGCCGGGGTTCAGGACTTCAAGGACGGGGCGGAAACCGACGAGCGGATGGGAGGTCGAAGCATAGCCGTTGCTCCAGTAGCGGGCCGAATTGGACCCGCGAACCGCACGATACCACGATTCGTAACTTGATGTGTCCTGCCCCCACGAATATATGTCGTTCCAGTTTTTGACATAGCCGCTGTTCTTGTCCAGCACTGCGTCCCACTCATTGCTTTGGGGCGTACCGCGCTCTGAATCGTCTGAACCGGTAAACCCACTTCCCACAGACGGTGCGCGCAGGGTATAGTCCACGCCGCCGCTGGCATAATTTTTGCCGAAAATCAGACTTGCAGTATCTAAGTTATTCCAGTTTACCTTAAGCGTTACGGCATAGTCCGCCACAAACAGGCTGTGAGCGTATTTGTTCTGCTGTGCATATTCCTCGGTGGTCGCCATCGCAGATGTGAGTTTGTAGGCGTTCACCGTGCCCACATAGGTAAACGGCACATAGTGCAGGGTGCTGTCCGGCAGATTGCTGTTTACCGTTCCGGGAATATTCATTGCCGACAGGTCGAAATAGTATCTGCCGCCGGGGGCGAGGGTAAACTGCTCGTCAGGCTGATTTTCCACCGTCAGCGTGCCGTTGACCTTGTTAAGCGAATACCGCTCGCCCCAGCCGGATTTGAGGGTGGCAGCGGGAACAACAGTGTAGGTTCCGGGGGTATTGCGTGCCGTATCCGCCGTGACTTCCTCGTTGTTTGCGTCAAGCAGTTGGTAGCCCAGAGCATTGTCCAGCACGGTATTCCGGTCGTCCTTGCGTCCTTCGCTGTTCAGCAGGCCGGTACAGGTCACAAGGTCTGTTGGCAGCGCATTGCCCTCGGTGATGGTTGCGCTGCCAGCCGTCACGGTGAGGGGGCGCGTACGGACAGCACCGCCGGTGACAGCCCCCCTGGAAACTTTAGACGATGCCATTGTCGTATCGGAAACATACAGAAAGTCGATACAAGTTACGCGTGCGCCTGCCTTGATGGCTCGGATGTGGACGGTGTAGATGGACTTCCCCGGTTCGCTGGTGGTGTCGGTGGTCTCTTTATAAATTTCAAACATCTGGGGGTCCTGTATCAGCGCGGACCAGACGCCGTTTTCACCGGGGTTATTCACCCGGCACGTGTAAGTATAGGTATCTCCGTAGAGCAACTCATCATCGAAATAGACCGGTCCCCTAAAGCCTGCATTGAGATACTGGCGCACGGTCAGCGGAGCGGAAATGGGCGCGTAGTCATCGCTGGTGATGGTGACGGTATAGGTCTCTGATTTGGGTACTGGTTCCGTGGTGTTTTCGGTTTTCGTGCAGTTCAGCGTACCGTCGCTGTTTACATTCACACTAACCGGAATGGAGGGAGAAGTAGGCGGCGTGACCGCAGTGATTTTCGCTCCCTTTGGCGCCTTGCCCGGCTGGAAGAAATCCGCCGCCGTCCATGTACCATTTAGAACGTCATAGTAGCCACCGCCATCAGAACTGAGGTGAATCCAGATCACGGGGTCTACCAGATCCTCCGCGCAGTCCGCGGCAAACGCCGTAGTCGGCACAAGGCAGAACAGCATACATAGGGCGAGCAGGATACTAAGTATTCGTTTTTTCATTTCTTGCTACCTCCGTTTTCGTGTATATCTGCTCAGTCAAGAGCGATGATTGTAACAGAGCCTCTGAATGAAAGCAGATAGGTCTTGTAATCACCTTGCTCCAGCGAAAATTTAAGTTCAACATCGTTTTTCGCACCGGTAAGGTCATATATTCTGTTGAAGCAGAGAGAATTTGATCCCCTGCTGCTTTGTTCTATCAGTGTAATATATCTGCAATAGTTATCATCGTAACCGTCAGTCATCCGAACAGAATGATATCCGCTTTTATCATTTGTGCTTGCATTGACCATGCCGCTTACACACACACTGTAGGTATGTCCTTTTTTCAGCCTGAGTGTTGTTCCGTTGTACGATATAAGCCCGCCGCGGTTATGCATTTCCCGATAGTACAAGGGAACTGCACCGTCTGAAAGATGGGTTGACGGTACATACCCCTCTCCGCAAAAATATCCCGAACAGCTACCGTTCTGACCGGGGTCGCCCTTGTCGCCTTTGTCGCCTTTTTCGCCGGGGTCACCTTTGTCGCCGGGGTCACCTTTGTCGCCTTTTTCTCCGTCAACGCCTGCGGCTTTCACTCCCGTATCGGTTTCTCCGATCCACCAGTTGCCGTTCTCGCCGATAAACGGGGTGTTTCCGTCTTTGCCGTCGGAACCGTTTTGCCCGTTTGTTCCGTCTTTTCCGGCGATTCCGTCTTTTCCGTTTATACCATCCTTACCGTCAGCGCCATCCTTACCGTCAAGCCCTTTCAAAACCGAAAGGTCATACAGATTCAGCCATATTTCATCGCCGACATAGCGCCACTGCAGGGCGTTTTCGTTCACGCGGAACTCCGGCGTTTTTCCGTTTGCACCGTCCGTTCCGTTCTGTCCGGCGGGGCCTTCTATATCGGCGATCGCCACAAGGTTCTGCCACTCGTCGCCCTCGTAACGCCACTGTATGTGGGTTTCGGCTCGCTGCACTTCTATATTTTTGCCGTCCTTGCCGTTGACGCCATCTGTGCCGTCTTTACCGTCGATACCGTTTTGCCCGTCTGTGCCATCAACGCCGTTCATACCATCTTTGCCGTTCGCACCGTTTATTCCGTTCTTACCGTCGGCACCGTTAGAGCCGTCTTTACCGTCGATACCGTTTTGCCCATCTGTGCCGTCAACACCGTTCATACCATCTTTGCCGTTCGTACCGTTTATTCCGTTCTTACCGTCGGTGCCATTCTCGCCGTTGGCTCCGTCCCTGCCGTTTTCTCCGGCAGCGCCCCGCAGCTCGGTAAGCGCCACAAGGTCGCGCCAATCGGTTTCATCTCTGTATTTCCACTGAACCGCCGTGCCGTTGTTCCGCACCTCCGGCAATTCTGCGTCGGCTTTTGCCGTCTTGCTCCATCCTATGGCAAGCACGATGCAAAGCACCAACAAAGCGGCACAAAGTGCCAAAAGCGTACCTGTGAGTCGTTTCTTTCCTGTTTTCATCTTCTTACCTCCGTTCAAAATTCAAAAATGGGGGCAAAATCGGCAAGAACGGCACCCGGTCAGTTTTTTTCAAACTTTCTAGTTATTCGTTTCTAACTTTACTGACCGTTCGTTCATACTCAGTATAACATAGCTTCCGGATGAAATCAAGAACTCTCTTATATATAATGTAAAAGAATCAAACCGCCTATTCACAAAGCCGTCCAGCCTGTCAGCGCTATTATCGTGTACTTTTTTTGCCGATACACGCACCGGTAAATGGCAAAAAAATAAAACGCGGCAAGCATCGTAAAGACGCTTGCCGCGTTTATGGTCCGCCCGGAGGGATTCGAACCCCCGGCCTTCAGAATCGGAATCTGCTGCGATATCCAGCTTCGCCACGGGCGGATGTACTTGCCGTAACAGCACTTCATATTATAATTTGAAAAAGCGTTGCCGTCAAGGCTTTCTTGTGTTAAAATTAGAAAAAAGGCAAAATTCCTGAGAACGGAGAATAAATATGAAGTTGACATTCAAGAACGACACCTTTAAGATCCTGCAAATTGCAGATACGCAAGAGGGCCGCAAGGTCAGCCCGGACACCTTGGCGCTGATCAACGCCGCCTTGGATCGAGAGGAGCCGGACCTGGTGGTATACAGCGGTGACCAGATCTGGGGGCGCGGATTCCACGGTGATGTAAACCAGGTGCGCCGGGTGCTGAAAGAGCTGACCGCCCCGGTGGTGGAGCGGCATCTGCCCTTTGCCATCTGCTTTGGCAACCACGATCGGCAGGTGGGGCTGGACAACCGTGCCCAGTTTGAAATCTACAAAGAGATCCCCGGTTTTATCGGGGAGGATACGCCCGGCGTGGACGGTGTGGGCAACTGCGTGCTGGAGATTGCCGACGGCGACCGGCCCGGCTATCTGCTTTACCTGATCGACAGCCACTCCAGCCTGAAAGTGGGCTACGACCATGTGCACCAAAACCAGATTGACTGGTATCGGGGCGTACGCGACAGTTATGAAAAACAATACGGCCACACCATTCCCTCCGTTGTCATTCAGCACATTCCCGTGTGTGAGGTGTTTGACCTGCTCACGCAGGTGAAAAAGTCCACCAAAGGCGCGGTACAGGGCTTCCGCACCCACGCCAAGGAGTGGTTTGTGCTGAACAAAAAGCGGGTAAACAAAGAGGGCTTTATGAAAGAATCCCCCGCCGATCCGCAGGAGAACAGCGGCGAGTTTGACGCCTTCTGCGAAAAGGGCGAAGTGAAGGGTCTGTACTTCGGCCACGACCACAACAACGCCTTCCACGGTGACATTCGCGGCATTGATGTGGGCTACACCCAGGGTGCCGGGTTCCATGTGTACGGCCCGGGACTGGATCGAGGTGTGCGCACCATTGCGCTGCACCGAGACGGCAGCCTGTCCACCCAGGACCTGCGCTACCGGGACTTGGTAGGCAAAAAGCTGCAAGAGCCGCTGCATTTTGCTTTCTTCCAAATCATGCCCACCAATGTGTACGACGCCATTTCCCGAGCAGTTAAAATTTTTGCCGCCTTGGGCGGTATTGCCGTAGTGGCACTGCTGTTGGTACTCTTTCTCGGTAAATAAAGCATAAAAAAGGACCTCTATGTTTGGCACACAGAGGTCCTTTTCCGTCTGTTTTCTTGTTTAATCTTCCATATCTCGCACAGCGGCAATGCAGCCCACGCTGATATAGCAGGCAAGAATATACAAAGCGGACACAGCCAGGCAGAACACCCGCTCCCCCGCCGAGGTAGCGCCCAGAGTGGTATAAATGGAAATGCCAAAGAGCACCAGCGGCACCACGACGGTCAGCGGCGGGCAAGCCTGCAGCACATCAAGTGGGCCGTAGCTGCCGTCATTGACCAGTGCCGCCACCACAATATGGATCAGCGTGGTCACCAGGAACACCGCCAGCAAATTCAAATACAAGATCTGCTGGGTGCCCATCTCCACCACCGGGAACAAGGACATAAAGTCCCAATGAAACAACCCCACCAGCTGGGTGTACACACCGGCCACCAGCTGAATGGCACCGATAAAATACAAGAAGATCAGCGCAACTTTTTTATTCTCCACGCAAAAAAGCCTCCGTTCCCTGCAAAAATGCGTCCATCTGCGCGTCGGTACCGATGGTAATACGCACATAATTGTCAATCCGCGGCAGGTCAAAATAGCGAATGTAAATATGTCTTTGTTTCAAATAGAGGAACAGTTCCCGCATAGACGCGCCGTCCTTCGTTGCAAAAAGGAAATTGGTGCGGGATGGCAATACGGAAAAGCCCATCTGCTCCAGCGCCCGGTGCACCCGCTCCCGGGTGGTTATCACCGCCGCCGTGGTCTTGGCAAAATACGCCTCATCATCCATAGCAGCCGCACCGCACAGCAGAGACAAATTGTCCACCGTGTAGCTGTTGTAGGAATTCTTCACTGCTTCCAACACACCGATCAGTTCTGCGCTGCCGATGGCAAAGCCCAGTCGCAGCCCGGCCAGAGAGCGGGATTTTGAAAATGTGCCGCACACCAGCAAATTGGGATAGTCCGCCAGCAGCGGCACGGCGCTGACGCCGCCAAAGTCCGCATAGGCCTCATCAATAATCACCACAGCATCCCGATTGCCCTCCAAGAGCGCCTGCACAAAGGGCAGGTCCTCACCGATAGAGGTGGGGGCATTGGGATTGGGCAGCACCACGCCGCCGTTAGGCGCCGCGTAATCCGCCGGATCAATGCGAAAATCCGCCGTCAGCGGGTGGGTCACAAAAGGAATGTGAAACAGCCGGCACCACACCGGGTAAAAGCTGTAAGTAATATCCGGAAAGGCAATGGGCT
>ULYL01036257.1_pt1 | contig 20598 bp, 10 predicted proteins | sample 1962211 | NCBI WGS metagenome assembly ULYL01 (sample SAMEA4835864, study PRJEB28245) | human gut metagenome | biome: gut microbiome; material: fecal sample | place: Denmark | collected 2008
TCCTCAGATCCTTTTCTGCGGCTCATGAAGAATGCGCCAGCAGCACCAGCCATAACTACAACACCGATGATAGTGAAGAGGTATGTTCCCATTCCACCTGTGGATGGAAGAGTACCAAGCTTGGTATTAACAACATCTGTTACCTCTGTAGTATTTGTAATTGTATTAACCTTTCCTTCAGCTGTGTAATTTGCTTTATACTCAGAAGTTCTCTGTCCATCAATTTTAATAGTTAATGTGTCAAGTTTTCCTTTTTCTGTATATGTCGCAGCAATTACAACCGGGATTTCTTTGTTGCTGAGTGCAAATCCTGACGGAGCTTTTGTCTCAACAAGTGTATATTCTCCTGCATCAAGTCCCTCAAATGTAAGTCCACCATCTGCACCTGTTGTAGCTGTGTAGGATTTACCGGTTTTCTTATTAGTTAATGTAAATTCTGCACCTTCTTTAACCTCAATTACTTTATCTTTTTCTAAGCCGCTCTCTGATGTCTTAGTACTGATTACTTTACCATCAGCGTCAACTTTGATAATCTGGTTAACTTTCTTATTATAATTCTGAATGCTTGCAGATAATGCTGCACCAATAGAGAATGTATAGGTATATGTCTTACTTTCTGTCTCTTTTGTAATATCTTTATCTAACGGGTTATTAGAGTAAACAAGTTTAGCAGTGTTGGTATTCGGATCAAAGTTTTTCTCAACATCATCATTTACAGTTGCTGAATATGTTACTGTAATTTCCTCATTTCCATGGGCTAATGCATAATTACTGTTAATAACAAACTCAAATCCTCTGTCACTGGTAGTCAGAGTTCCCATTGTTGCATCTACTGCTTTACCATTGATCAGAATACTATCTTTATTTAATGTAAGACCTTTGCTTAAAGTATCGCTGATATTAACAATTACTTCTGAATACTGTTTGCTGTAAGATGGAATATGTGTTGTGATCTCGTAATTAACGATATCACCAATTGCTACATCATTACCTTTTTCATTAAGGTTTGTATCTGTTGTATCTTTTTTCCCATCTGCTGTAGTAGAACCAGTGATCTTTTTGTCAATGGATGGAGCTGTAGATTTCGCATATGCCTCACCACTTAAAGTCCAGTTTCCATTGGCATATACAGGATCAGCTGTCATTTTATTATCAGTACCACTCTCACTGTAAGCTACACCAAGAAGCATTGGGTTGTAAACTTTGTTAACAGTTCCGCTGACAATTACAATCCAGTAACCAGGTGCCAACTTAGCTGTATAATCAACTAAACCTTCTGTTCCTGCTGGAGTCATAGCCTGTGTTGGAAGAGATGCAAGATTGCTGTTTACAATAGCAGCCACTTCATCAGAAGTTGGTGCAAGTACATTTGCTAATGTTACTCCCTTAACTGCCTCATAACCGAGAAATCCCTTTCCATTTGGATCATACTTTGCTTTTGTAATCTGGTAAGCATTAACGGTTGCTCCTGCCTCTACGTTATGCACTACTGCATCTGCTGTATCAGCTTCACTAGGAATTGCTGCAAATACAGTTGCACACATAGACAGCACCATAATCGCTGCCATTAATATTGCACTGACTTTCTTAAATAAATTCTTCATGTTTCTACTCCTTTCTTTCTATGCATTTTTTTCTTTTTCATTTCCCCTCGTATTGCCATTTACAATTAATGATGGTTACGATCTTTTTGCTTCTTCCTCCCTTCGTTTATTATTTATAAACAACAGGAGTGCAGTTGCAAGAATCGCTACACCACTGATTGTAAATCCATAGATTCCTGGGCCACCGGCACTTGGTAATTTGTAGATTTCAGTGTTTTTAATTGTTAAAACCTTATTTTCAAGTGTCCACATGGTCTGGTTTGAAATTTCTGCTCCATTTTCATCTGTGAGAGTGATCGTTCCCAGACTTACCTTGAAATAAATACTTTCACCTAACAGATTATATCCTTTCGGAGCTTCAACCTCTGTCAGTTTATATAATCCAGGCTGCAGATTTCTTAACTCAACAGCATCATTCTTGACTTCAAATGAATCATAAGCCTCACCGGAAGGTTTCCATGTATCGCCATCTTTTACTTCCAGTCGGAACTTCGCTCCATTCAATTCACTGTTGTTTTTAGAATCAACCTTCTTCAGATCAAGATCTGCAGAATATTCGTTGGTGTAGGAAATCTTTCCATTCACACCTCCGTCATCCGAATTATATGTGTAATTTGCGGAAATAACATTACTCTTCGTATTGATGCCATTTCCAAGAATAAATGTTGCTTCATTATCTGTCACTGACTTCTGACAATCTGTTCCACCTGTATCTGTTTCCGTGATCTTATATCCATTCGGAACAACCTCTGATACAACATAAGTTCCTCTTGAAAGATTTGTCAGTTTTGCTTTATCTGTCTCAGAAACAGTTCCGGTCTTGGAGTTTGCTTGAACTGTAACAGTAAATGGACTGCCATCAACTACTCTATTACCATTCTCAGTTTTTTCTATTACATTAAACTGGAATGTTCGATCTTTTGAGGAAGTTTCCTTTACCTTCTTGACAATATCAATCTGTCCGGAAATTACATGGATTTTATAAATTCCATAAGGATTGTTATTATTATTAGGGTTCGTTGCTTCCTGAATATGATCTGATCCACCGGCAACATATGTGGTTTTATTAAGTACTGTATTTGCGTTACTTTCCTCCGATGGAGCTCCGGCATCATATGTTACTTGCAGATAATAGTACGTATCCGAATCTGGTTTGGTTGCCATATTTTTAACATCGATTGGCTTGGTACATTCCGGATCACTGTACCACTGCAGATGAACCTTCTCAATATCCGATGTTCCAACCTTACCATTTGCATACGACGTTTTGTCGCTCTCAGTAAATAACTGATTCAGAATTTTTTCATCTGTTGGAATCGTATCGCCTTTATAAATAGTAATCTCTTTATCATTGACAAAGATCTTAGCATTTACATTGACTTTCGGCTGTGGCAGAGTAATTGTCTCATTACCAAATCGAATATTTGATTCATCCTTCACATTAGTAGTAACATCGTTTCCACCAATATAAGTGTCTTTCGCTTTAACATTAAGAGATTTACTCCATGCAGCCTGTTTCTTCTTGTTTGGAATCGTAACCTTCGTCCACTGCACCTGCCAGTTTCCATTAACCAGACTTACCACTCCACCATTGGCAAGGGTGCGAGTTCCATCTTTTCCAAGAGATTCTTTAGTAATGACCTTTCCGTTATCATCAAGAAGATCAAATCTTGGATCGATCGTATCGGTAATGGTAGCATTTGTAATATCAACATCATTGAGGATCGTCTGCTCAAATGTTCTGAACAACTCACTCAGTCCAGCTGCATCATTCGCAGTCTTTGCACAATCTGCGCTGGATGCGATTCCTGGATAAGTTTTTGATCCATATGTTCCGCCTGCCAGGAATGTCTTAGCACGGTCTGTAAGAGCAAAACCTATGGTATATACATTATATCCTGCATCTTTCAGTTGTGTTGCTGCTTCATTGGATGCAGCTACTACATTGTCATCCCATGCCGGATTATCTCCTGTATTATTTCCTGTCGGCGCACCATCTGTAAACAAGATTACGTTATTGGAACTGTTATCCGTAATTTCATCTAACATATCTTTTGCTTTATAAAGTCCGGTTCTAGCACCTTTTTTGTTTGTTCCTGCCGGTACTGTACCGCCGCCGGCTTTTAAATCATTTACAAAGGCGATCAAAGAATCTTTATTAGCTCCGACAGCCTGCAACTCTTTTGTTGCTCCATTATTTACACTGGAATCATGGACACTGCTGAAAGCTGTGATTCCCACTTTACTCTCCGGTGCCTTTTCTGCCAGACTGGTTATAAAGGCTTCAACTGAACTCTTTAATGCCTGGAGGCGTGTTGGCCGTGAGTAAATTTCATATCCGGAATAATAGCTATTTAAATTTCTATAATTTGCCTGCCATCCACTCCTGCCGGAATATGACATCGGATAATAATAATTTCCACTCTTTAAGTAATATGCAGTTCCACTTGTATTCAGCTTCGCTCTTGTCTCCGCTGTATTGGTTCCCACATATACATATTCACCCAGACTATCATTCATAGAACCGGATACATCCAATACCAGAACAACATCTGCACTATGTGTCTCTGTTGTTGTACTTGTACTCTTAGATGCTGCCGAAATATCAATCTGATATTTTCTGTTCTCCCAGTCTGTAACATGTGCTGTCTTTGAATATTCAATATCAGATTCGATCAGTTCCTGGTGTGTGTAGTTTACAATATGATAAAAACCATCGTCTTTATCTTTATCAACTGCAGTTGTACCATCTGCTCCATAAAGTGTAGCAACTGCCTCACCAGCTTCATTCTTTTCAACTTTTACAATCCAGGTATTTCGATTCTCATAATTGTTTGGAACCTTCGTTTCTGTTAAAGTATAAGTTCCCGAAGGAAGATTCTCAAATCTTATGATTCCGTCTTCACCGGATGTTGCTGTATAAGTTTTAGATTCATCAGCCTGAGATGTAAGAGTAAATTCTGCTCCTGATAAAACCTCACCTTTTGCATTAACTTTTTTGATAACAAGTTCTGCAACATTGGCAAGTGTATTGGTAACTGTTACCTGGGCATTATAACCTAACTGAATGGTTCCTTCAGCAACCTCAGGATTCTCTTTTACAGTTGCTTTTTCTACTTTATATTCAGGGGCTCCATAATCATTGCTGTTAAGATTTACTTCTTCAACTTTAAATGGAGTTCCTGATAATATGTGAGTAATCGCCACTGTATATCCTGCCGGAACTGAAGAAATAATTCCATTCTCTGCGGTTCCACATACAGGACTGCTAGTACTGCTCTTACCCTTATTCTCTAAGGTTCCGTCAGCTTTTCTTACATAATAATTACCCTGAGAATCCTTTAAATAATAATCACCAGTATAGTTCAGTCCGTTTAGCTGTACCTTAAAATCAAATGTATCTGTTACTGTGATATTATTTTTGATCTGTTTGGTAATCTGTAATTCACGACTATTTGCGGCACTACAGTTATTTGTAAAGATTACCAACGGTCTGTTGGCCACTGTTGCCTCACCAGAAGTGATATTTCCATCCTGATCTTTTACTTCAACTTTGTTGATAAGAATCTTATCATACTCTGTACTCTTAACACCAATCTCCTGAACTTTATACTTTCTGTTTTTCTTAAGTCCGGAGAAAATTGCTCTCTGCCCTGGTTTTAAAGTGAAAACATTTTCATATTTTATATCATTGATTGTTTCATCATTGAAAACAATTGATGTATTATTTCCATCATTGAGAACTGCGGAACCCAGAGGTACGTATTCGTTCTCAGAATATGTTTCTTTTCCAGACTGTGGATCTGTAGAAAGAATCTTCTGTGCAAGCAGCTGGAATTTAAATTCTACATTTGCATACTTCTCTTTGTCGGTATTGCTCAGCTGTTTTTCAACTGCAACAGTACCTTCCGGCATTGTTGTAAGGTTGAATTTCAGATGACAGTTGGAAGCACCTTTACCTCTTTCAAGGTAATAGAAATTGATCGTATGTCCGGTATAGTCTGCAAAAGTATTTCCCTTAAAATCACTGGTGTCTGCGTTTGCGTTTTCAAATAAGGTTTTCAGATTTGTATCTGTCTGCTTTCCGACCTTAACTGCACCGGTAGCAAAATTAATAGAACCGGAAATCGCATTATGAATACCACCAATATCTAATACCAAAACTCCATCCACATAAACCCATACATCATCATCACCGGAAAATTCAAAAATCATATCATTTCCATTAACTTTTCCACCTTCCGGCTGAAGGAAATCCGCGGACATCGTCATACCGAAATGATAATTCTCTGATCCGGAAATTGCATTGATAGATGTATTATTAAGCAATGAATTGGTTAATGTATTAAACGGAAAGAAACTTCCATGTGCTCCTGTTTCCGTAGTTCCTATTGCATTCTGCGAAGAACCTGGAACATTATACACGTTAAATGAATTTGATGAACTATTATACTGTGCAAAATTAGTCTCACTGTTGTATTCATAATATCCATCTTTATCTTTTGTAAATAATTTATTTACCTTCGTACGTATTTCAGATTTTCCATTAACACCCTCTGTAGGAGAAAACAGATATGAAGTACTTTCTCCAGCGCCTACTGCTAATTGCGGATATTCGTTTCCATCACTGGCAGTAGCTAATTTATTTTTCATTATATTTAAATATGCTTTGTTTCCATCGCCTAAACCATTCCAGCTTGTAGACAATCCTGTCCAGTTATTATAGCTTTGACTCTGTCCATTTCCTCCACTGAATTGCAATGTATGATTATTATTTATTGATGATGCATTATAATCAAACAGATCTACATTAATACCATCTGAATTACTGTCAACTGTATCGATCTCACTGAAATTCCTGATTGCCTGTGCAGAAACAAAATCATCTCCAGACTGCCATACAATAGAAAACGTTGAAAAACTGTCTGTCTCAAATTTTGCCTTCTCAATTTCTCCATTATCTGTTGTATTAACTTCTGCCTGACCCTCGTTACTCATATTGACAACTTCTGTAACATTGCCATCGCCATCTTCTACGAAATGCATCACAGCAATATTCATAGTGTCCTGAGTTTCTTCTGCTTCTGATACACTATCCGGGATCTCTGCGTTTTTGTAAGCCATGGAAACTTTAACTGTTCCATTCTGTGGTTCAATCTTATTTCCCTCGCTGTCCTGGAAACTGATATCATATGCAAGGAATCCTGCAACTGTATAATTTCCATTTTCAGCATCCGCATTAAGCTTATCCGCTACTTCCGAATATTTATCAGAATCTTCTCCGATCGGATCAACAACAAGTTCCGCATCTTCTGCAATAACACCAGAGGCTGCAGTTGCGGTTATCTCTACATTACCAACAGTTTTGGTAAAAACAACTTCTTTTTCCTGCTGAACCTCATCAGAAGAATCTTCTCCGTCGCTTATTTCCATATCATCTGCAACCACCTGTGCCACATCGCTTCTCACATAAGCTTCCGCTCCTTCGTAAGAAACTTTATACCAGGTTGTCCCATCTTCTGCTGTAACGGTTTCCAGAACTGTAAGTCTTGTTCCTGCTGCTACAGTTGCTACAACTTCTGCATCTGTGGATGGGCTGACACGAAGGTTTGCCTCTTCTGCAATAACTTCCACGATCATCGAATCTGATGAAGGTTCTTCCGTTATTGTCGGATCGCTGTCTCCGTTATCCGACTCTGTGATATCTTCCGCCGGAGCTTCTGTAACTGCAGGTGTCTCAGTTACTGCCGGCGCTTCTGTCGGCTCCGGATCAGATGGATTTTCTTCATCTGTAAAGTCCCCTGCACCAGCCGGCTGCTCTGCCTCTGCCTCAACATTGTCATCTGTATTATCTTCAGAATCAGCTGATTCCGGAGAATCCCACATCACTGCAAAAACTGCTGCATTAGAAGTTTCTACCTGAACTGTCTGAAGCTGTTTCGCTTCGCTGACATTGAGAACCTTCAGATCTTCATTCGGCTGTAAGGTATAACACTCTGTCTCACCAGTACTGTTATTATACTGAAGCTTTTCAACAGTTACGTTCGTATTCGCTGTATCAGCAATCTCCGGTGACGCCGGTGTCTTATATTCGATCGTAACTTTGACTCTGCCATTCGGCTCAACTCTGTTTCCGTCTGCATCTGCAAAATACACATCAAACGCAACAAAACCCTTCAGGCTGCTGCCCTTATCTTCTGCTGCTTTCGCAAGTTTCTGAGATACCGTATCATAAGAAACGGAAGAATTCTCATTCACACTTTCAGCTCTTAATGTTGTATTCTGTGGAAGAGCTCCCTCTTCCTGCGCTTCTGCTGTTACTTTCACAGAATCGTTTTCATATGTAAGCGTAGATTGTTGCTGCGCCTGTTCTCCCTGGTCTGCGCTGCTTACATCCGGTGTCGCTTCTTCGGCCGCTGATCCGGAGACAGATTCACCATCTGTAAAATCCTCCGTTCCATCTCCAAATGTCTCACTTGCGGAGATCGTGTATGCACTTGGCACACAAGATACCATCAACGCCAAAGCCACCATAAATGCCAGGATTTTTTTGATCTTATCTTTCTTCAATCTTTTCATACCTTTCCCGCTTTCCTATGTGTGCATTAACGTGTACTATAATTTTTATTATCTTATTTTTGTTTATATTCCTCTTTTAAAAAGCTTCAAGTTTTTTAACTGGTAATGAAAGCAGTTTAGCCTTACCAACATTTTATATATATGCGTTTCAAGTGTCAATATGAAAACCATTTTTGGCACTCATATGTACATTTTTAGTATCCAAACGTACATTTTAGGCACTCAGAAAAAAAACTTCTTTGCTTCTTCCCCTTTCTTATATAGTTATTTTTGTCTTTTGTTGATAATTTTCAATCAATATATATGTATTTGCGTTATTTATTATACAGCATAGACAGTTACCATGTAAGGCCCATTCCAACGCAAAAAAGTGCCCCATAATACTATTTCAGCATATAATTCTTCAGTTCATCCCGCTTCTTTACATTCAATTTACTGAAAATATCCGTAAGATAATGCTTTACTGTATTTACAGAAATTCCAAGATGTGCAGAAATCTCTTTATTCGTCCATCCCTCACCTGCAAGCATGGCAATGGAAAATTCCATCGTCGAAAGTTCATTCGTTACTTTCTTTTTCGTTTCATTATTATGTATCACCATCCAGCCTCTGCTGAAAAAAAGGACTCCATCTGTAATCTTCCGGTATCCATCCGGATCATTCTTCCGGATACACGCCTCAACCAGCCCGCGCAAAAGACCATGGTGTTCAATAAAAGGCTCAATGAAATTATCCATTTTGGCAAGATTCCATCCCTTCATAAATTCAGACTGCGATTCCTGCATATCCTTCCTGTTGATCCGACACATCGCCATCATACACCGGATGTAGATCATACTGATCGGATAAACGTCATTCGTCATAAGCAATGCAGCCTTACACATTCCATAAGCACTCCAGTACTCCCCGTTCAGATACATCTGATGCGCCATCACATAAACCGCAAACAACCGCAACCCCTCCGGAAGCATCCCGCAATACCCCTCCAGAGACGGAATCCTCTCTGTAGGAAGATGCAAAAGAACAACACCAGCATACCCGGCCAAAACACAAACCGCCTGAACCTCCTTCGAAGCCCCTTCACGTTTCACCAGCTTCATACACTCCTGAATCCCCTCCAGACCACGCCGCGCCGCAGCCGAATTACCAAGAGAAAGATTCGAATAGCCATAAAGTATACACGCAGAAAGCCGCAGCTCTATCGCCTCATCCTCAAGATAAGACTCCGCAATCTCACAACATTCCTTCGCCCTGCCCGAAAAATAAAAAAGCTCAGCCCTGGCAATATTCCTGAAATCGCTATCTTCAAACCGCTCCACAACCTCCACAGCCGTCCCAGGTTTAAAAGCAGAATTCAAAAGTGGCAACACCGTATATTCACTCATACCTCAATCATCTCCTGTGATCAAATCATTACACCCTTGCAAACTCAGAATCCATATCCTCAAGTCCAGTTCAAAGCCCCAAATTCATCCTGTATTTACATAAATTATAATCCAAAACCCCACAAAAATAAATTCAAACTTTTCGCAAAAAATCCCCAGCCCATGCCGACAACATCCACAACTCAGTACCACCCTAAACCCTCAAAACACCAATACCCACACAAACTCCAAGCCGACAGCGCAGCGCCTCGGCCCACCACCCTACCGTCAGACACCAACAAACTCAGCCCTTGCGGCCATCCAGCGCAGCGCTGATGGCTCACCACCTACCATCCAGCCACTCTACCGCCATGAACAACCAGGACGGCAGGCGAAGCGACCGCCCCCGGCCCGTACATGCAGCTGCCCCGTCAGCCGTCCGTCCCTCCCACCACCCACAAAAAAAGAGCCCCCAGGCACACACCCGGGGAACTCTCTCAATCATTCAAATTCAATCATCCAACACGCAGCCGAAACTTCTGAATCTCCTTCTCACTGGAAACCCTCTCGATCTCAGCACCAAGACTCCTGAGCTTCTCCTCAAAATTCTCATACCCACGCTGAATATAAACAATATCATCGACAACCGTAACACCCTCTGCAGCAAGCCCCGCAATAACAAGCGCAGCACCCGCACGAAGATCCGGCGCACTCACACGCGCACCCGTAAGCTTCTTCACACCATCAATAATAGCAGAGTTCCCCTCCACCTTAATGTTGGCACCCATACGGGAAAGCTCATCCGCATACTTAAACCGGTTCTCAAAAATACTCTCCGTAACAATACTCGTACCCTCAGCCAAAGCCAGAGTAACCGCGATCTGCGGCTGCATATCCGTCGGATAACCAGGATAAGGCAAAGTCTTTACATGAGTACGATGAAGTTTATGCGGCGCACGAACACGAACCGCATCATCAAACTCCTCAACCTCACAGCCGATCTCCTCAAGCTTGGCAGTAGTAGCTTCCAGATGCTTCGGAATAACATTACGGACAGTAACATCACCACCCGTAGCCGCAGCAGCAAACATAAAAGTACCTGCCTCAATCTGATCCGGAATAATAGAATACTCTGTACGGTGAAGCTTCTCAACACCACGGATACGGATCACATCCGTACCAGCACCCTTAATATTCGCACCCATACTGTTCAGGAAATTGGCCACGTCAACAACATGAGGCTCCCTTGCAGCATTCTCAATAATGGTACGGCCGGCTGCCATAGAAGCAGCCATCATAATATTAATCGTAGCACCAACAGAAACCACATCCAGGAAAATGTGGCTGCCATGAAGATTCTCAGCCTTGGCAACAATAGCACCATGACGGATATCAACCTCCGCACCAAGAGCACGGAATCCCTTCAGATGCTGATCGATCGGTCTGCTGCCGATATTGCATCCGCCAGGAAGCGGAACTTCCGCATGCTTGTACTTGCCAAGCAAAGCACCAAGAAGATAATAAGAAGCACGGATCTTCTTGATATATTCATAATCAACACTGAGATTGCCGATGGTAGAACCGTTGATCTTTACAGTAGATTTATCGACACGCTCAACCTGAGCACCTATCTCTGAAATAGCCTCAAGCAGAACATTGATGTCCCTTACATCTGGCAGATTCTCGATTAATATTGTTTCATCAGTCATAATGGCTGCTGATAATATTGCAAGAGCAGCATTCTTCGCACCTGCAATATCCACTTCTCCAACCAGAGGATTGCCGCCTTTAATCACATACTGTTCCATAACACACCTCTATTATTTTACTCCTCTATGAGCAAGAAACTTTCTCTGAATTTACGACGGAAACATACGTTCCGCAACACCGTTTTTTAGGTCAGTTGTATATTATAACACATATTTCGGATTTGTAAACTATTTCTCTCCCCGTTTCAGTGCATCAAGCACGATCTGAAGGCTTCCCTCCAGATCTTTGTCTTCTTCGTCTACAATAATATCCGCATATTTCTCATACAGCACTGTCCGTTCCTCATAAAGACTCTCCAGTGTCTGCCCTTCTTTCAGAACAACTCCACGGTCTTTCAGATTGCCAAGACGCTTGGACAGCAGCTTCAGAGAAATCTTCAGATATACCACAACTCCTTCTGATTTCAGATGCTGCATTGCCTCATCACAATACACGACACTGCCACCTGTGGCAATGACCGTATTCTCAACCTGGATAGACGCATTCACACGATTCTCCACCGCCTTGAATCCGTCAATTCCATCCTGCTCAATGATCTCACTTAAAGTTCTCTTTTCTTCCTTCTGGATCAGCAGGTCTGAGTCAATAAACTGGTAACCAAGCACTTTCGCAAGTACAACACCGATGCTGCTTTTTCCCGCACCAGGCATCCCTATCAGTGTAATATTATTCATACTGTGTCCTTTCATTTTAACATAGCTGTAACAAAATCTCAACAATCGTTCCTGTGCCGTGTTATTCTCAGCGTTTCTTCTTACCGTTTTTCTTCTTCACGCTGTAGCCAAAAGTTCCCACCTTCCGGCCACCAGCCAGATATTCCCCATGGGAATAAACCAGAAGTCCCGCATCATTGAGATGGAACTTGTTGTTTTTGTCCATATATGCTTCATCCGCATGAACCGCAAGTACATCTGCAAGAAACATATCATGCGATCCCAGTTCCTTCACCTCTCGTACTCTGCACTCGATGGAAACCGGTGCTTCCCCGATCATCGGAGCAGAAACATACTGTGCTTTCTCTTTTGTAAGATTCAGTTTTTCGAATTTGTCAACATCCCGGCCGGACCGGACTCCGCAGAAATCCGTCGCAAAAGCCAGTTTTTCTGTTGTAAGGTTAATAACAAACTCTCCCGTTTTTTTCAGCATTCCATAAGAATAACGGGATGGTCGGACTGAAATATAAGCCATCGCCGGATTCGTACAGACCGTTCCTGTCCACGCAACGGTAATAATATTGTCGTTGCCCTCTCCGTCCGTGACACTGACCATCACTGCCGGCAGCGGATAGATCATATTTCCCGGTTTCCAAATCTGTTTTGCCATTGATCCGGCCTCCTTATGCGTAATCGCTGTTCATCAGCTGAGCAGCCTCCATCATAGCCGGAATCAGCTGTTTCTTTCTGGAAACCACACCCGGCAGGCAGAACGCATCCCCGTCCGGTTTCTTCTCAAAAGCGATCTCAGCCATCTGCTGGCTTCCCTCACCATAAAACAGAAGCTCTGTAGATTCCTCCAGAATATTCGTCAACATAAAGTAAACTCTCGTGATATCGTGACGTCCACACTCGCTGACCATAAACGGCATCAGCTTCTCCTTGATCTCTTTCAGCTCTTCGCTGTCCATGGAACTGATCTGGCCCACACCAAAGGAAACATTGCCCTCGCCAATAAACTTCTTGTAATCCTGGTAAAAAATCTCCTCCGGGGATTTATCTTTCAGATTACTTCCTGCTGAGAACATCTCTCTGGCAAAATCCTCGATCTTGATTCCCGCGATCAGGGCAAGAGCACTGGCAGCGATCTTATCCGTCTGTGTACAGGTCGGTGAACGGAACATCAGCGTATCTGAAATAATGGCCGCACAGAGAAGTCCCGCAATTTTTTCCGGAATCTCCAGACGCTGCTCTCCGTAAATCTCATAAAGGATTGTACCCGTACATCCCACAGGCTCATTACGGAACGCTACCGGTGTCATGGTCTGCAATGTTCCAAGCTTATGATGGTCAATAATCTCAAGAATCTCCGCCTTCTCAATATTATCAACAGCCTGATCCACCTCATTGTGATCTACAAGAACAACTTTTTTCTTGTGCATGTCCAGGAAATTACGTCTGGAAATCGTTCCGATACACTTTCCATGAGGATTGATAACCGGGAACGCTCTGTGGCGGTTTTTGACCATAACATCCTGGATATCATCTGTAAAATCCTCGGTATTAAACGTAACCATGTTATCCCGTTTCATAACATAGCTGACCGGAATACTCTGATTGATCAGACGGGCGATGTTAAAGGTATCATAAGGTGACCGGATGATCACGATATTTTTTTCGTGGGCAAGCTTCACAACCTTCTCGGAAACCACAATGTTCAGCCCTACGATGATACAGCTTACATTCTGGCTGATGGCCTGAAGATGATCCTCCTCACGGTCTCCCATGATGATCATATCATTCTCCTCAATAAATTCCTCCATCATCTTCGGATTGGCTGTTCCAACCAGAACACGTCCCTTGACAAAATACCCGTGGCCATTTCCTTCCACCACTTCTCCGCCAACCGTCTCCGCAATCCTCTGATACTGTGTCCGCGCATTGGAAAGCAGATAACTGTCTGTGGTATCCATATAAGTCTTGGCAATATCTCCGATGGTCACAAGACCTTCCAGGCATCCCTCCTTATCACGGATCGGAAGGGATACGATTCCGTTCTCCTGCATCAGATCCCAGGTATTTTTCAGTGACATGTTTTTGTCTGCCTGGGGACTGAGACGGATATCCATATCCTTGACCTGTGTTCCGATATTTCCCAGATAAGCCGGCGGCTGTACACCAAAACGGTTCAGCACATATCTGGTCTCCTCATTGATCTGACCAGCTCTCTTCGGAATATATCTCTTACTCTGTGTAGTCCTGTTTTTAATATCCGCATAAGCGATCGCCGAACAGATGGAATCCGTATCCGGATTCTTATGTCCGATTACAAATATTCTCTCCTGTTTCTTCATTCACATCCATCCTTTTTCATCCAAAAATATAACAATTAATCAAGTTTGATGTTCGCAAAAAGTGAACCAAGAGATGTGGTTGCCTCTTCTCCTGACTCCGGCAGTTCAAAAGTCTCTTCCTCAACTTCCTTCGCCATCAGATCCGATGCCTCTTTGATACTCAGGCTCAGCTTGCCATCCTTGATCGCAATTACTTTCACCTTAACCTTGTCTCCCACACTTATCGCCTCTGATGGCTTCTTAATTCTTTTTTCGCAGATCTGGGAAATATGAACCAGACCGGAAATTCCGTTTCCAAGATCAACAAACGCACCATAAGGCTGCAGGCTCTCAACCGTTCCCTCTGTCACGAAACCAACCTCAATATTGGAAATCTTGTTTCTGCGCTCCTTCTCTGCTTTCTCACGGAGAAGTTCCTTTGCAGAAAGTACCAGTCTCTTTTTCTCTTTATCTACATCAATTACCTGAACCTGAAGCGGCTTGTTCAGGTACTCTTCTGTATCCTCTACATAATTCAGCGCAAGTTTGGATGCCGGGATAAAACCTCGAACACCTTCCACATAAGCAATGGCTCCGCCGTTTACGATTCCCTTTACAACAACATCCAGTGCTTCCCCGGATTCCTGAAACTCCTTCAGTTTATCCCATGCAAGTACATCTGCTGCCTCTGCTCTGGAAAGAAGAATATTTCCCTGTCCGTCATCTTTCCTAAGAACGGTTGCCTGGATCTCTTCTCCCGGCTGAACTGCCTCTTTAATATTAAATCCCGGCTCTCTGGAAAATTCCTCTGCCGGAATAAATCCCTCAGCATAATATTTAAGATCAAGAACAACTCCTGTCTCATCCACACTGACCACTGTCCCGGCGATGATATCACCTTCCTCAATTTTCTTAAAAGAAGCCTCCAGCTCCTGCTCAAAATCTTTCATAGACTCCGCCATTTCCTGACCTCCGTTCACGCTTCATCTTTTCATCATTTACTTCCGGCCTTTTTCTTATTCTTTCTGCCGGATTTTCATTTTAATCTTAATTATTATAGCATGGGCAAACCACCGACGCTATTATTTTTTTGAATGCAAAACAGCCTCTTTATACAAAAAAAACTCCGCACATTGGCAGAGGCTACATTTTCTGATATTTTTCCCCATAAAACGAGGAGTGCCCCGGTAGTGGCTTACCGGGGCGATTATTATGAAAAAAATTGTATGTGTAATGATACAGATACACACCATTACAGCGTCTTTCGTAGTGTTCTTTCGAACTGTTATTATAGTATCAGATAAATATGAACAAATTATGAACAGCTCGTGAACTTTTAGCGTATTTGCACAATTTCTTTTCTGTTTTTCCTCTTTTTTTATAAAAACGCCACATTTGCTTTATTGACAAGCGTTCTAAATATTGTACATTTTGTACATTTCCAGTAAACTTAAGAATAATAATCCCAATAAAAGTGCCATTCTGAACACCTTCCTCCTACTGACGGGAAAGCATACCCTTAATAAACTCGATCGCTTTCTCAAAAATATTCTTTACATCAGACTTTGTAACACCCATATCTTTCAGAGTACTGTATGCATCGCTTACATAACCTTTAATCTGGTCATCACTGATGTCGATTCCTCTGAATTTGCTGATAATATTCACGAGAGAATTCTTATCATCCTCAGAAAGTGTCACACCATAATGATCTGCTGCCTCATCAATTCCCTGTGAAATCTCATCATCAGAAATCTGATTGGAATCAAAAAGCCCTTTTACATAAACAATAATATCTCCAACTTTATCCGGGTCAGACGCAAGAGATTCGATCTCATTATCCTTAAGAATCTCCTCTGCCTGGCTCATAACAGAGCTGGAATCAGATGCCATAACCATCATTGGTGAAGTACATGAGATAATTCCCGCAACGACCAGTGCTGTGATCCTGTTCATTTTTTTCATAATAAATCCCTCCAAAAGAGCCTTGGCTCATTATACGTAATCTGCAACTGTTTCCAGTTCCATAATTTTCAGTTCCCTTTTAACGCCACTCAGTATAACACACCACCCTACCCTTCTGTAAACTGGAATTTTCCCTTTTTTCAATATTTCTGGTCAGACTTTATGTATATCCCGGAAAATATATTCACAATCTTTTCATATTTTCAACAAACTTTCCTAACATCTCCTTTATAGAATAAATATTGTAAATTTTTCATTACTTACTTATGTCTGACACCTCAGACATAACCTCCTTTCTATGACAAGTTATATAGATCCGGGTGGGATACCTCTCCAATTGTCCCGTCCGGAAACGCAAAAAGAACCCGGAACAGCTGCCCGGGTTCTTTTTGTGTAATGTTTTATTTATTATTCTTTTCTTCAGAGATACAGTTGGCAAGCATTGCAAACTGCTCCAGTGTCAGCGCCTCTCCTCTGATATTCAGCGGAAGCCCGCACTTCTCGAATACATTCTCGATCTCTTCTTTTCCAAGGGAAAAATCTCCGGAATTTTTGATGCCGTTTACAAGGGTCTTTCTTCTCTGGTTAAATGACGCACGGATCAGCCTGAACATGAGGCGTTCATCCTGCACCTCAACCGGCGGTTTCTCATAACGTGTCAGTTTGATCACCGCACTTCCTACCTTCGGCCGTGGCATGAAACAGTTCGGCGGCACGTTTGCAACAATCTCCGGCTTCGCATAATACTGGACAGCCAGGGAAAGCGCGCCGTAATCCTTGGTTCCAGGTCCTACCTGCATACGGTCTGCAACCTCTTTCTGTACCATAACCGTAATGGAATCCACAGGAACATTCTTCTCAAAAAGTCCCATAATGATCGGTGTCGTAATATAATACGGCAGGTTCGCAACCACCTTTACAGGCTTTCCGCCATTTTTTTCATTGGCGATCTTTTTGATATCTGTTTTCAGGATATCGTTATTGATCACCGTTACATTATCCCATTCTTTCAGGGTATCCTTAAGAATCGGGATCAGGGAACTGTCGATCTCCACAGCAGCCACTTCTCTGGCCGCTTCCGCAAGATACTGTGTCATGGTTCCGATTCCGGGACCAATCTCCAGTATAAAATCATCCTTCGTAATTCCGGAAGAATCAATGATCTTTTCCAGAACATGTTCATCGATCAGAAAATTCTGACCAAACCTTTTCTGGAAAACAAAATGATACTTTTGAAGGACTTCAATGGTATATTTCGGGTTACCAAGATAAGGTCTGGCCATATTTTTTACCTCTGCTTTTCTGTTTATTTTCAGCTGAAATCCTTTTCAAGAAGTACGGTGAATCCATCACGGTCCACACGCTTCTTGGAGCGTTTGAATAATCCGCCCTGTGCTTTTGCCATGGCATTATCCAGCATGGTCTTCACAGTTCCGATGCACATCGGCTGATCTTCCTTCTGGTTGATTCCGATCAGATTATACAATGCAAGCATGCCCATCTGATCAATGCGGAATCCATTTTCCATGGTATAAACCTTGGCAAAATTAACAAGTTCATCATTTGTAAATACAGGAATATTGATCATGGATGTAAATTTCTTCGCAAGTTTCGGATATCTTGCGATCAGCTTACGCATGCCGATCTTTTCATCCTCAAGGATCACGATCATACTCTTTGTATTTCCATTCATTACTTCATCAAGCTCATCTGCTGTTTCCTGGGAAAGCTGGTTTGCGTTCTCAATAACGAGGAAACCTCCTGCAAGCTTGGATGCAATCTCTGCAATATTTTTTCCGTTAAGGTCTTCCGCAAATATGTAGGCAACCTTGGATGCCTCAATATTCAGCTCTCTGCAGATTGCCGGGATAAGGCTTGAGATCAGTCTTGTCTTTCCTGTTTCTCTGCCGCCCATAACGATCACATTTCCAGTCTGGGAAGTTTTGTCAGCCGCACCTTTCTGTACATCGCAGAGTACATCCACCAGCTGCTCTTTCATTCCCGGAACTGCTACAAAATATGTGAACAGCTGCTTCTCTTCATCTGTAAGCTGTCTCTTTCTTGAAATAATAGTGTTCGGATCGATCTCCGGCTGCATATCCTCGATAAAGCGCTCCAGCTGTTCTTCCTCGCTGAGTTCTTCTTCCTCATCGTCTTCTTCCATATCTTCTGTAAGACTTGAGATAAAATCATCCTCTTCATCGTCTTCCGGCTCATCTTTGAATCCGAAATCATCGTCACTGAATTCTTCTTCCTCATCAAGAGGTGTCTCATCTTCGACAGGTATCACAACATCGTCTGTCAGTTTATCCGCTCTGCGATCGTCACTTTCATCCTCAAGAGAAATGTCTTCATCCTCAAGGGAAAGATCCTCCGGCATTTCCTTAAGTTGTTCCTCTTCTTTCAGATCATCAAAACCGTCGAATTCGTCCTTGGTATCAGGCTTCTGCACGCCTGTGGGACCATTCAGGAATTCTGCTTCCGCAGCCTGCATATCTTCTTCTGTAACCGGCTCTTCATCTTCATCCAGAACCAGATCCGGAATTCTCCTGTGCGCCGACTCACTTACATCTTCTGCCTGCTGTGCGGAAATCTGTGCCATGATATCCTCAATATCCGCTGCATCCGGCTCCTCTGGAACAAATTCATCTGCCGCGATATCCAGATCTTCTTCGTCTTCTGTTTCCTCGGTTACTTCTGACTGCTGTACATCCGGAGATTTCTCTTCCTCCGGAATATTGATTCCCTGCTCGCTTGCAGCTGCAAGAATGGTATCTTCCAGATTGAATTCCTGCTCTTTCTCAGGTTCCTCGTCTGCTTTTTTATCCTTGGCAACTTCCGCCGCGATCTCATCAATGCTTCCAAAAATTCCGGATGCGTCCGGAATACCGGCAGCGCTGCTTGCATTTTCCGGATCTACATTGATCATAGACTTCGGGATCTTAAGCTCCGGCATACGGATCGTTGCTGAAAAATCAGGCTTGCCGTCTTCATTAAGGGGAACTCCTGAAGTTTCCTTCGGTTCCTCCACGGAATCTTCCTCAACGATCTCAGAAACACTTTCAGCTAATTCCTTTTCCGTCGCCTTCTCTGCTTCCGCCTCTTCCGCTTCCTGATAAGCTTCTTCCTCTTCGTCCTGCGGTTCCTGTGTCCGGGCATTTAACTGTACGGTTCCGGCAGACAGATTATCAATACCGGATGCCAGAAGTTCCTCACCATCTCCAGCCTCAGCAGTTTCTGCCGCCTCTTCTTCAGAAGCGTCTTCTTCGGACTTTTCTTCTGTGGCAGCAGTCTCAGCTTCCGGAGTTTCCTCCTCACCAGACTCCTGATCTGCAGAATCCTTGGCAGCTTCAACAGCTTCTGTCTCAGAAGTTTCTTCTGTGTCATCCTGCTGTTCTTCTTCCACGTCCTCAGTTTCTTCCGCAGCCTTCTTATGACCACCGAAGATATCACGGATTCCCTTGGAAATCTTCTCCTGGAAAGTCTCTGCACTGTTCAGATCACGCTCGTCATCTACCTGGATCGTATCTGTAACCGGTCTGGACTCCTCATATTCAGTTTCTGTAACAGCTTCTGTTTCCTTGCTCTCCCTGATCTCCTGAGCCTTTTCCGGCGGAATCAGTTTCGGGATAAAACGCTGTTCGTATTTCTCTTTTTCTTCTCCTGTGAGAACTCCCATACGCTGTTTCAGGTCAAGGGCTTTCATCACATAAGTTCCGTCATTGAACCATAGAATCATCTCATTGCAGAGATCCAGGCACTTCTGCTTGTCTCCTGCCTTATAGTAGAGTTTAGCCAGTTCATAGGACCAGCGCTCTGTAAACTCTTTCTCCTTATATTCCTCAAGGATACGGATCTGTTCATTCAGAGATGCATTCTTCGCTCTGGCAATTTTATATCGCAGTATATACTGGCTGTTATCACTACCTGCCACCTCTCTGTACTCGTCAAAGAATTCTGTGGCTTCACTGATCTGTCCCATTTTCAGGGAAACTTCGATCAGACGGTAAAGTATGTTCTTGCCGATCGTCGCTCTGTGATAAGCAAGAAGAAAAATTTCCTTGCTCTCTTCATAGCGCTTGTTAGCTGCGTAGATCTCGCCCACAACACAAAGCGTACGGACATTCTTTACGCGACGCCAGTCAATGCTGTCTACGATCTGCATGGCGCCTTTGTAATCCTGGGCTTCAACCAGCTTGTTGATCTGTCCCAATTTGACGCGAAACTCCTCTTTATCCAAAATATTCACCAACTTTCCATAATCAGAATCAGTTTACCATATGCATACGGGCTTGTCAAAACCCTTTAGGCATATAAACATGCCCCTTTA
>ULYL01043145.1_pt1 | contig 20476 bp, 10 predicted proteins | sample 1962211 | NCBI WGS metagenome assembly ULYL01 (sample SAMEA4835864, study PRJEB28245) | human gut metagenome | biome: gut microbiome; material: fecal sample | place: Denmark | collected 2008
TTTACAGACGATTAAATATTAATTTAACGCAGTATTGTTATTTCGTATCTGCAAATTTATGGAAAAATTGTCAAATAACAAAATTTTGGTTCGTGATAATATCCACCAAGAATCCACCATTACATTTCTATATCATCATAACTCCCTGTTATTATGAGAATCAAAAGCTTTAAATATTCAGTAAATTACTGAATAAAGTAGAGGCTCTTTTATCGTCAAACAGTTTTCGATTTATTTTTTGCTTAGCATTACTTACGTTTTTGGTTGTTGTATTGATCAAAAATGCAATGGCTGTATTATCTATTCCCAGGTAAGCTAAGATACAAATCTGAAACTCTTGAGGACTCAACTTTCCCTTCCTTATTCTTTCAAACAAGAGAGGTTTATATTGCAGTAATGCATCATATAATTCTTGCCAATCTTCTTCCACTGGATCGATATGATTTCTCTTTGGCTTCGACATTTCCATAAATCTTACTACAATATCACTTTCCATCAACATCTTCTCCTTGTCTAGCAAATTATACTTTTCGTACTTTTCCCTATACTCTCGAAGGATATCCTGCAATGCGGCAATTTCTTCTTGCTTCTTGTGGATAAAAATGTCTTTATTCTCTTGTAACAAACTCAATTCCTCACTAGCTTTCTCTAGTCTTTGGTTTACTTTTGCTATTTTTTGAGACATCCGGTTCTTCATTCTCTTGTATTTCCCAACAAGAAAACCCAAACTGCACAATACCATAAAACAGATAAACATCCAGAGATACTTGTTTCGCTCTTTATGTAATATCTCCTCGTCAATCTTTTTCTGCAATCTGGTATAATCGTATAAAGAGGCTGCCTGAACAACAGCGTTAGCCTGAGTTCCGTTTAAGATTTCATCCATTTCCCGCTCACAAAGAATTGAATATTTCCGTATGGAATCAACATTCAGGCGCATTCTATAGACTGACAACAAGCCTTGCGCAGTTTCGAATCTAAAGCCATAACGACCTAACTTGCGATAGTAATACTCAGCGGAGTCTATCCGATTCACGCCTAGATAAAACATACCTTTTAACTTATAATAATGCTCATATTTTTCTTGTATATTTCCTTCTCTATTAAACAAGCCTGATTCTTTCTCATAAATATCCATATAACAACGTGCTTCATTATATTGAGAGCGTTGTAAATATATATAAATAAGCGTAGGAAGAGTCTTGGCTGCTAATTTCTGCATTCCATGCATTTTAAATAGCTCATGACATTTCTGAGTTTGTTCAATAGCCTTCAAAGTATCTCCCAATCCTAAGTACTCATTTGCTATAAAATCAAAACTCTGTATAAAACTTACGTTATCTTTGACCCGAGCTGCATAATAACCATATTTTTGCTCGCATCCTATAGCTTCCTTATGCAAATATTGAAAACGATAAATATCAGCCATTTGCCCATAAACCTTGGAGAGAGTACTATAGTCACACTCCTTACTCAGGGTATCAGCACACTCAACAGCTTTTTTATAGCTCATCATTGCCTTTGGCGCATCCTTTTGGTCACGATACACGCAACCCAGCAGATAATAAGCTTGCATCTTCTCATTATCTGTACCCCAACTATCATAATAATCCACCACCTCTTGAAATTTGGTGTCGGCAGACAACTGCAAGTAAAGTTTGTTCTGTGCCTTCGCCATCAGCATTCGGCATTTCATCGCTACCTTGCGAGAAGCGTCCGGTACCTCCAATGAATCAAAACGGCACAAACTATCATAGGCTGCTTGAGGATGTGCTTCCATCAAACTGTCTATAACCTGTAATCTCTGCATTTGTACCCGATTTTCGGTACACCCTACTAATATATATAATAAGGTGAAGAACACGGAATATCTCAACAACACGAATTCTCTTCTCTTCATTTTTATCATTTTTACTCTCTAAAATACCATTCATCAAATAAACAAATCATCCAGAGTTACTGAAGCCCTGAATATATCGGAGTATTCATTACTCACCAACTCAGAATTTCCCACATACGTAAGGAGGAATGTCTTGGCAGGATTCTTTTCTTCCAAAGCCTGCAAGCGGCTATTCTGCACCTGAGCATAGCCCTTGGTAACGGCATAAGGAGCCTTATAAAATTTCATCTCACAAACATTCACCGCATCATCAGCCCTGTCTATCAGCAAGTCTATCTGCATGCCAATAGCGTTTATTTCGCTACGAAACCGCTTTTTTGCCGTTCGTAGCGGAATAAACGCTATTTTAACTTCATTTTAACATTTCACTTCTAATCCTCTGTTGACATATCTCTATTATATTGCCTTACGGATTTACCACCGGCAAAACGATATGAAACATTGAATACTATTCTATTTCGCTGCCTATCAAAAGCCTTATCCAAGTATCTGCTCTCAAACCCAGGAGACTTTGTTTCTGTTATCATATCAGAATTGAAGAAGTGGAACATAAGACTATAAGTCAATGTCAACTCCAACTTCTTCTTCAACATGAACTTCTGGATAGATACATACGGGTTCTCGAAATTCGACGAAGACTTAACTTGTGGAGAGATCGTAAAATTCTTGCTATAAGAATAGGACATCGCAAAGTTCATATCCCATCTTGGCTGATAGTACTGCAAAGACGTAACACCCTCTACCGTCTGTATGTGGTTAGAAAATTCGTGATAACTTGCCTTGGCATTTCTATATTTCAAATCTGCCTTATACAAGAAGTCTCTACAGAATCTCTTAGTAAACGATACGGAAGCCCACCATTCCCTGTAATCAGTATTCTGGAAGACACTTGCCACATACTTGCCCGGTACACCACTCGGCAATGTTCCTTCCCGGATTTCAGCTATAGAGTTAAAGCTGTTTGGTGAATACACATACCCCGTCTGGAAGTTAAAGCACCACCAAAGATCTATCCAATAGTTGATGCGATGAGTAACATTGGTCTTGAGCCACGGATTACCACCTACCCAAGACAGAGAATCGGTAAAATAACCATATTCACTAGATAGATTCTGGTCTGGATAACTGGTGGAACAATCATAGTTTAAGCGCATCCAATTACGTCTGGTCAGCTGATAATAGGCCATGAAACTTCCACCAACTGGCACCTGAGTTTTCTTGGCATGATTGTTATTCAAGCCCACATGCTCTGCCCAACCGGAAAACATCAATTGCGCATTATTATCAAAACGCCAATTGAGACTTGCCCACAGGCGATTTCGCAAATAGCTGTTGGTGTTCAGCTTTTCGCCGGTATCATTATCTTCCCTCTTGTAACTTTTCCATGTATTCTCATAGCCAGCATTCAATGTAAGATGACCATTGGCAAAATTGGTCCATCCACTTATACGGAAGCGAGTAAAGTTCATATGGTCCTGGAAATGATTATTCAGCACAAATCCCGTACTCTCTGTCTGATCCGTAAGACTGCGGGTTGGAGAAAACCTGTAATTGAAATCAGCAGTCCATCTTACTCTTCCCACATTGTTACGGTAGAATACAGCCATCGAATGCTCACTATCTCTCACATGGGTGCGTATATCGCGAGTCAGCCTTGTCTCGGTATGAGTATTCTCATCTGTCCGCAATATAGTATAATGATTATAGGTATCATGATCACGCCCAGCACCATATTGATACACAAACGAAAGAGACTGATTTTTCTGTATGGCATAATCCAGGCTAAGCAATCCCGAACGGTATCTTTCAAATGTGATGATATTCCTGATACCATCAGGATTGTTCACTAGCGTTTCCTTGATTCCATTCTGCAGGTAATTCTTTGACCAGTTCGTGTCATACGCACCTTGTCCAAAAGAACTATAGGCAAAAGCATAAATATTCCACTTGTTTTTGGTATATGAAAAATTTGCCGTCGTATTCTCAAAGATGTATTTCTTGTCATTCTCACCGTTCAGATTGAAGCCTTCATTATTAAAGAGCATGCCTTCATAGCCTTCATAGTTCTTCTTGGTATGCAAGTTTATCAATACATCATAGCCTTGGTATTGCCCTTGCGGTTTATCAATCACCTCTACTTTGTCAAAGCGGATATGCTGAATATTCCGCAGATAGTTCATATCTTTTTCTACGCTATCTACCAATACTATGATATTGGAGGAATTGTGATAAGTTAAAGAACGGTCAACAAAGTTATAAGTAAAATTAGGCAGTTTTCCCAACATTTGGATAGTACTAACTGTACCACGACGCAAATCCTTGGTTATTGCTACTTTCATCCTGTCACCACTTTGCAGAATTGAGCTTCCCTTTATGTTGACTTCTTTCAACGTGTCAGTTTTCCATATTCCTGTATGCAGGGAATCATCAGGAACTGTTTCTCGCATCACACGATTAGTAGCTATTCCCTGAATAGCTACCATCTGCACCATAAAGAGTAGAATTAAAATCTTTCTCATAACTTATTCACAATTTATTAAATATAACTTTTTTACCAAGAAGAAGAACCATTTTTACTCCAGCGTCAACCAGCCATCTTTTGTCCAGTTGATTTTCTTCTGAACCAGGATGCTGGCACCATTCTTCGGCACGCTGTAACCATGACAGAAGAAGAAATCGCCATCAGGGAAGGAGTAGGCAGAGCAATGGCCCATCGCCTCATATTCTTTCTTATCGCCTTCCAAAATCAGCGTACCACCGCCATTGCGCATGTCTCTGCCTGCCTTATCCAAATAAGGACCAGCCACCTTCTTGCTTCTGCCCACGGCAACACGATAGTTACTCTTGATGCCACGGCAGCAGTAATCCCAGCTCACGAAAAGATAGTAATAACCACCATGCTTCATGATGAAAGGAGCTTCGATGGCATTGGTGCCGGCAAACTTAGAAGTAGGATTCGGTTCTGCTGATGCATCGCCTACGGCATGACGGCGGGCGATGGTCTGAGGCTTAGCGCCCTTCTTGACATGCATCGTCTTCTTATCCAACTTAATCATCTGGATACCATCCCAGAAAGAGCCCCAGGTAAGCCAAGGGTTTCCCTTCTCATCAACGATGAAATTCGGATCGATGGCATTCCAGTTGTCTCTATCGCCCTTGGAGGCGACGAGGCAGCCCTCATCCTTCCATCCATCCTTATCAGATAAGGAAGTATTGCTCAGCAAGCCGATGGCAGATGTGTTCTTACCAAAGGTGGAACAGGAATAAGCCAGATACCATTTGTTCTTAAAACGGATGACATCCGGAGCCCAGATATGCGTGGTAAAACCTGGCACACTATCATGCGTCCATGCCGGAATCTCGCTGTTCTTGAGCACGCCCTGAGGAACGATGGTCCAATGCTTGCGGTCGGTAGAGGTCATCTGCGTGATGCCATGACCTGTGCAGTAGAGATAGTACTTGCCATTCTCATACGCCATCACGGGATCGTGAACAAAAGGAGTATCTACCACAATCGGTTCCTGCGGAGCATTCTGTGCCATCATCTGACAACCGCCTTTAACAGTAGGAGCAGCAATCATCATTGCTGCTCCCAAAAGTATTTTAGAAATCTTCATATAATTACACCTTATTATATATATAAGAGAATTACTTGTTCACAAATTTCTTTCCGTTTACAATCACTACACCCTTGTAGCTCTTGTCTACCTGCTGACCGGAGAGGTTGAACCACTTGCCATCATTCTTCTTCTGAATGATGATAGGGTTCGAGATGCCTGTAGAAAGGCTTGAGCCGTCGATGTAAGAGTTCTCACCGGTAAAGAACACGTTAATCTCAGACGGCTTATCTGTAATAGTCTTTGTATATGAATAATGATACACCTTATTATCCGTTGTGGTAATCACAGCAGTCATCTTGAATGCGCCTGTAGCTGCATATTCCACGGTCATATCTACCAAAGAACCATTCATATCCTTCGCAAATGTATCCCAGTTGTAATCGCTGACACATCCTGTGTTGCTCCAGGCAATATTTTCAAAGTTGTCATTGCGTAACATAACATACTCCTTATAGCCAACAGCGCCATGAGCTACGTTAGAAACACCCAATACCCAACTCTTGTAAAACTCTGCACCCACAGTATAGTTATAGAACTTAAACTGTGCCTTATTGCCAGCCTTCACAGTATAATCCTGGCTCAGGTTAGTAGCATAGGCATTCGTTGTATTCTTCTGTGCAGAAACAGGATAGTAAACCGGAGTCGTTTCCTCAGCCTCAGCATCGATATTCAAGGTATAATCCTTAGTATATTCATAACCATCCTTGCTGATAGTCATGGTCATGATTACCTTACCCTTGCCTTTTACTACGCCTTCATCGGTCAGAATAGAAGGATTGCTTGATTTCCATGAAATGGTAGCACCGAGATGCCCCTCTGTTGGGAGTTTTGGCTTTGAATTCAAAGTTGCACCATCTGCGAAAGGAACGCTGGTCTTATCCAATGTATATTTGATAGCCGCCTTGGCATCAGCCTTGCTTCCCCAGATACTCAAACCGCGAGTCTGCAAGCTGGCACCACCTGATGTAGCCAAACCATCAGAAGAACTGAGGGCTGTAAAGCAGAGCGCTTTGATATTGGTATAATCGATGGTCTGCTCGGTAAGCACACCCTTGAACTTCACCTCTGCATTGGCTGTAGCAACACCCTTCAAGGTAAGATTGATGTAGCTTGTACCGCTCACCAGTTCCCATTTTCCGGTATACTCGCCTGAGATAGAACCATCTGCATTGAGATGGATGGTAACAGGCTTCTCATAATCCATTGCTGCCGTATTCTGACGGTAAGGATGAGCTATTATCTGATAATCGCCCGCTACCTCTGTTGCATCATAGAGCTGCTGAGTGGCAATATCATTATCAGTATAAGTCTCGCCGCTAAACTCGTAAGGAGCAGCAACCAACCAGCCATCCTGGTTAACGAAGAGCTGATGTACACGAACCTCATGCTCCTCATCTCTGTTCAAGAAGCGGGTATGGTAAACGATGAGTGCTCGTCCCTTATGGTCTACAATGGCTGAGTTATGTCCCTGAGCCAGTTCAGCATTAGGCATGGTTTCCCACTGGTAGTTACCGAAGAGTTTCACACCCTCGTCGCGATTGGCGTCAGTTCCAAAGTTGACTCTTGGCTTGTCATATACGGCTCCTATGCCCGTAAAGGTCAGACAGTCCTTATAAGGTCCATCAGGTTTCTCTGAACGGAAAACACGAATCTGATAGCCACCGGCAGCCGTCAAACCGCCATAACTCATAAAGAGATAATAATACTTGCCCACCTTCTGGATATAGCTAGCCTCGCCGGAAACACCCCAGCCACCAGCTATTTTCTTGCCGAAATAGGGGTCGCTGGTAGCATTTGCATCTGCCGCTCCCGCTGTAGTTGTTACTCCCTTCACCTGGTATGGGTAGGTATTAGTATAGTCACGAAGACCATTCTCCTTGTCAAGTTTAATCATGAAGATGCCTGCAAACCATGAGCCATAGCTCATCCAGAGATTGTCATCGTCATCATAGAACACGCATGGGTCGATACAGTTGGGACCATAAGGACTCCATTCGTCCGTGTTGTATCGCTGAGGCAGGGATGTGCAACCTGTAGCAATCGCCAAGTCGGTATTCTTCCAGTCACCTGAGGCTGCGAAACCATTGTGGGCATATCTTCCCGAAAAGCCTGAGCATACCACTGGTCCCTGATAAATCCAAGGTCCCTCGAGGTCATCGGATATAAAGCACACGATGGTAGAGCACCAGTTGTCGCCATTCAGACTCATATACATACACCATTTCTTCATGGTCTTGTTGTAGATGACGTCTGGTGCCCACTGCATGCCTTTCACATTATTGCCTTTCGCCTGCCAGGCATGGGCATCGAAGTTAGGAAAATCGACTTCCTCGCCCTTACAGTTCTTCACCTTCTTCACCAATTGGGTAGAATAAGCGTCCTTGAAGTTCACTAATTTACCATTCACGTCAGCAAAAAGACTGTTGCTGGTTCCGGCATTCTCCTCACCCGTCTTAAAGGTTTTCCATATCTGATAGTTGCCCGTAGCATAAGTCTGGGCTCTGCCAAGATGCGAACCGTAGATATAATATTTAGGGTTAGTGGTAGAGCCCGTAACATCCATCACGATAGAAGGGTCATGCACTGCGATGCGCCCTGTTATCGTTTGGGTAGCGTATGCATTAGCCAGATCATTATCGCCGACAGGCGTCTGAGCCATAGCTCCGTTCATCGCCATCAGACTCATGACAGAAAGTAATAACTTCTTCATACGATTTCAAGTTTAAGATATGATTTTTTTAAACCAAGGAAGGTCTATGGTGTTTTCGCCATAGACCTCACCTAAAATATAATAATGTATATTGACAAAGATTACTTGCCGGTTGTTTCACCCTCAGTGGTGTCGTCCTTCTTTGGAGCATCAGAGAGTTCCCAACCTGCATTCTGTCCTAAGTTAGGATTCTTCTTGTAAGTGTCATCAGGCACTGGGAAGTAATAATTCTTAGGACAAGAGAACGCACGAGTAGGATGGGTATTATCGTTGCGATAAGTATATACCTGGCTCTCATTAGGAGTTACAACAACGCTATAGATGTTGTAAACCTGCTTGTAGCGTGGCTCACTCTTCTCTGTAGCAGCACTCTTGCCATCAAACAATTTCCAGCGGCGCTCATCGAAGAAACGATGATCCTCGAAAGCCAACTCGATGCGGCGCTCATTGCGGATACGCTCACGAAGCTGCTCCTTGGTCATACCCTTGTAAGCAGGCATACCCACACGGGCACGAACCTGGTTTACATAGCCGTAGGCAGCTTCAGGACCCTTTGCCTCGTTCAATGCCTCTGCTGCATTAAGCAGAATCTCCGCATAGCGGAAGATAGGGCAAGCGGTAACGAATGTGGTAGGGTTTTTGAAGCTCATATTGTGAACGAACTTCTTAGAGTAGTAACCGGTAGTGGTACCACCATGAAGATCCTGGTAGTCTTTGCCACCTACAGATACATCCACGGCACGCTCCTCGTCCTGACTCTTGTCACCCCAGATACTTCCCTGGTGGAAGATGGTCTGCTCCAGACGTGGGTCACGGTTCTTGTATGGATCCTGGTCGTTGTAAGAAGGATCCTGGTCGATAGGAAGACCATTGATGGTCTCGTAAGAATCAACCAGATTCTGTGTAGGGTTTACACGACCGGTAGAGTTCACATTACCGGAGAAGCCACAAGGAGTATTGAACATCTCAATTTCTCGTGTATTCCATTCAGCGCGGCTGAGGATATACTCAGGATTCAGATGAGGGGTACTGGTGAAGCACTCATAATAGTTCTTGTTAGGGTTGTTATCGCTTGTAGTGTACAGACGATAAGGATTGGCAGAACTCTTGTTGGCATTGATGAAAGCGAGGGCTGCATCAGCAGCTTCCTGCCACCAGGTAACATCATTTGTAGGATTGTTCAGTGCAGAAGCACGATAGAGCAATGCTCTTGACTTCAATGCATAGACAGCAGCACCATTGATACGTCCCCAGTTCTCATTTTCATTGCTGTAACGGAATGGGAGTGCACCACTCTTGATGATGGCATCGCATTCATCAGCAACCCATTTCAATGCTTCAGGAGCTGGAGTACGGGCAATAGAAGCAGCCTCTGCATTATCCAACACATGATCCTCGATAGGCACTGCACCGAAATAGCCAATCATATCGAAATGAAGGATGGCACGAATGAAACGCGCCTCTGCCTTGTAACGATCGCAGAGTTTGTTGTCGTCACCGCTTTTCTCAGCATTTCCGATGACACTCTCACGTGCCTTTGAAATGAAGTCGTTGCAGACACGGATGCCCTTCAGGTCGTTGCTCCAATAATTCTCAGCAAACCAATGGTTCTTGGCATCATATGAATCGTTCAACACACTGTGATAGTAATGCACATTCCAGTAAGAGATGGCATTATCGGTCATACAGTCACGAGAAGCAGCACGGAACTGACCATCGGTATATCCCGCAAAGGCATCAGGCAAATAGGTATAGGCATTTGCCAAGACACCACGGGTACGGTCGTAGTTGCTGTAGATGTTCTCGTCAGTATAAGTCAAGTCGACTTCCTTATCGAGAATGTCGCTGCAGGAGGTCATACCTCCTACAGCCAGCATCGCCAATGATATATTAACTAATATCTTTTTCATATTCGTTTTTGATAAAATTGATTAGAAACCAATGTTAATACCAAATGTAAATGACTTTGTCTTTGGATACCACCAGCAGTAGCTCAATGGCTTCTCTGGGTCTACATCATCTGGCAGACTGCTGAAGGTAGCAATATTGTAAGCGCTGAAGTAAACGCGGCACTTAGTCATCCACAACTTAGAAATCAACTTAGATGGCAAAGAGTAACCTACCTCGATATTACGGATAGACCAGAAGTTTCCATTGCGTACCCAGATATTGTTCTGATAAGAACCTGTAGCACGGTCGGAATCAACTGCATCGAATCCATTATAAACAGGACGTGGATAAGTAGCATTCACGTTGCGAGGATCAGAAGGGTCATCAGTATAGTAACCCCAAGCCTTTGTTACCTCATGGGTACCCATGTTACTCCAACCACTGTAGCTGATAGCCGGTGAAAGGAATACAGAACGACGGAGATAAGCATTCACAATCATGCGGGCATCGAAGCCCTTATACTCGAAACCGAAGTTGAAGGTTGGAATCATCTCAGGAATGATGGTGTATGAATCTGGCACCATATCCTTTGAGTCGATCACGCGGTCACCATTGATATCCTTGAAGACTGCTGTACCCAACTGCTGTGCTCCATTAGAGAAGCTGTTGTATGGATACTTTTCCGGATGGTCGATGGCATCCTGCTGAGAGGTTGCAATCAGGTTAGGATCTGAAGCCCACTGGTCGAACTTATAGATGTTCCATCCACCCACACGGTTGGTACCTGTCTGAGCCTGCTCATAGAGTTCGGCTACCGAAGTGTTGTCATAGATTCTATGACCTGCCTTGCGCTGCCACTCTACATCTGGTGCAGTTTCATCGATATCGGTAACCTTGTTGGTATTGAAGGTAAGCTGCCCCTCAATGAAGTACTTGAAGTCCTTGCCGATATTGCCACGATGTCCGAGAACGAGTTCGTAACCGCGGCTTTCAACCTTACCGTATGAATCCTGTGCTACAGGCACACCAAGTATGGTCTCAGGAATGGTTGAACGGGATACCAGGATGTTAGAACGCCACTCCTTGAAGATATCGAAGCTACCATAGAGTTTGCTGTTCCAGAGGTTCCAGTCAATACCGAGGTTTACCATCTTGGAGATTTCCCACTTACTGTTGGCATTACCGGTCTTGCTCTCAGCATAGCCATTCACAAGAGTTCCGTTATAACCGAAACCGTAACCGGTAGCTGTACCATAGATACTCTGATATGGGTAACGGCCTGCACCAGTAGATGACTGACCTGCCTCACCATAAGAAGCACGGAGCTTGAGAAGATTGACAAAGCCAAGTTTCTTCATCCAGGATTCCTCAGAGAGTACCCATCCTGCTGATGCACCCCAGAAGGTACCCCAACGGTCGTCTGGTGAGAAGTTGTCACATCCCATACGAGAGAGGTTGACTGAGGCGATATACTTGTTGGCATAGTCGTATGTTCCCTGGAAGTTGTATGCCAGATAGCGGTTTGAAGATGCACTCTGCTGGGTTGAGTAATCTGAACCTGCTTCCTCATTACGGTAGTAACGGGCAAAGGCACGGGCATCTACATTGTGCTTACCGAAACTGTTCTTGTAACTTACACCACCAAACAAATTTAGGTTGTAGTAGTAACCACGCTGATTAGCTGATGGGTTGCTCAAAGCTGCCTTGGTTGTATATTTGGTATACTTGAACTGGCTGACATCGGTAACCGCCAGGTTTTCGTAGTCGTAGTTCCATGAATCCATCTGAGCAGTCTGTGTTGACTCGAAAGTCTCGTATGCATCGAAGCTGACTGTACCGAACAAGCCTAAGCCCTTCAATACAGGACTCAAATCGTACTTGGCATTCAAGGTAGAATACAAGTTACGGCGACGGTTCTTCTCCAAACCGGAACCACCCAGGTAACGTACCGGGTTGTTGGCTGTAGATGAAGAATAGATACTTCCGTCAGGGTTATGGGTAGGAGCCATAGGGTTTGCCTCGATTACACCGAAGGTAACGAGGTTGAACACAGGCTCAGTAGGCTGAGAGATGTTATCTATACGTCCACCCAAGTCGAGAGATACGTTCAGATACTTGGATACATCAATATCAATGTTAGAACGGAGATTCCAGCGGTTCAGTACGTGCTGTGTGCTGTAACCATCATTCATTTCTGTACCCTCGGTATTCCACATACCCTCCTGGCGAAGGTAAGAGAAGCTTACATAGTAGCGGGCACGCTGATTACCGCCACTAATCTGCAGGTTGGTGCGATACTGCGGTGCAGCTTCACGATACAACTGGTCTGCCCAAGATGTATTGAAGTACTGGTACTTGCGGATATCATCGTCAGCAAACGTTCCACCATCGCATACATACTTGTAGTTGTCGAGCTGTTCCTGGGTGTACATCGGATCCATACCGCTCAGATAGCGTACCTGGTTACGGGTCATCGCCATGTTGTAAGAGTTCTGAACCTCCATCTTGTTGGCGAGGGTCTGGAAACCGACTTCCTGAGTGAAATCAATCTTAGTCTTACCGGCATTACCGCGCTTGGTAGTAACCAAAATCACACCATTGGCACCACGCATACCATAGATAGAAGAAGCGGCAGCATCCTTCAATACGGTGATGCTCTCGATAGGATAAGCATCGAGGAAGGAGAGGTCACGCTCTACGTTATCCACGATGATCAGTGGAGAACGGGCACTCTGGTTGGTGGTACGGATACCACGGATAAAGAGGAAACTCTCCGACCATCCTGGCTCAGAAGACCACTCGTAGGTCTGCACACCATTCAGTGTTGAGGTGAAGGCATTCTGAAGAATAGTAACAGGATGCTTCTGCAATTCCTCGCCTGAAACAACCGAACGAGAATCAGTCAAGATTTTCTTTTTCTGCTCGCCGAAAGGAACAGGAGCGAGATGCTCATACTCGTCTGCATCATCTTCCATCTTGATGACGTATGTGCCGTCAAAAGTGGTCACCTTCTCCTGCGCATTCTTGTAACCTACGCTACTAACGCAGATTTCATCGCTAGGAGTTACCTTCTTCAATGTAAAGTAACCATCCTTATCGGTCAGGGCAATGCGGCTTTCCTCTGCCACGTTGACAACAGCTCCAGGGATTGGTTCACCCTGGCTGTTGACGATTCGGCCTTTGAGCACCTGCTCCTGTGCCAAGACAGAGCTTGAAGCGCAGAGAAGTGCACTCAGCATCAAGACTTTGCTTGATGAAGATACCTTATTATATATATTCTGAATATTATTCATACGATTCTATCATTAAAAGAGTTATTCTTTCCAACCATCGTTCTGGAAGTCCTGACCAATCTTCCAAACCTCAGCCTCTGGGATTGGATAGAGGTAGAACTTGTCTTGCCACTTGCGCTTCTGGGCTACCTTACGGGTAATAGTACCATCTGCTGCCACATCTACACCGTAGATATCACGGCCGAGCGCATCGCCTGCTACGTTCCAGCGACGTACATCCCACCAGCGGTGCTCCTCGAAAGCAAGTTCGATGGTACGCTCCTTGTGGATGAAGTTGCGCATAGCTGACTGAGAATTCAAGTCTGCACGGTCGGCTACATTACCGATGATACCGCCACGATGACGAATCTGGTCGAGCAGGTTGCAAACCTGTGTCTTGTTGCCTACATAGTCAGCCTCGTTCAATGCCTCAGCATAGTTCAGAAGCAGTTCACTATAGGTAAAGATCTTCCAGAGGCGCTTGGCTGTACCGCTGTGGTTACTGCTCAGGATGGTCTCAGGAATATACTTGCGTACATAGTAACCTGTTGGAGTAGCATTCTGGTTACCGATAGGATTATCGCGATGACCATAAACCACATCAATGACATTGGTCTTGGTGCTGGTAGCCTGACCCCACTCACAACCATTGTAAAGAATGGTAGCTGCGAGGCGTGGATCACGGTTCTTCCACATCTTCTGCTCTGTATAACCGCTCTCTTCGTTGATGACAGGCTTGCCGTTTACATAAACCGGAGCACCTGTTGCATCATACTGCTTGAAAGGAGCTGAACCATCTTCCATATCATACATATCTACGAGGTTCTGGCTTGGGCAAAGACCACCCTGTCCACCTTCACCTACTGGAGTATCGGTAGAAATACCGCTCCAACCGATGGCTACATCGTTGCGGAAGAAGATAACCTCAGGGTTCTTGTCGGTATAAGTGTTGAGCAACCAGGCATTGTTGTAGGCTGCTACACCACCATTGGTACGGTCTTCCAATCTATAATTCTCACCATAGTCTGCGATGAAGCCCGCAGCTGCGTCTGCAGCCTGCTGCCAGGTAACACCGCTCTGTGCTGAGTAGCGTGGACTTGCCATGTAGAGCATCATGCGAACATAGAGGGCACGTGCTGTAGGCTGGTTCACCTCACCTGCATAAGTAGCATCGCTGGTCTCTGCATAAGTCTTCAGACTGCTCTCGCATTCCTTCACCTCCTTGAAGAGATAATCCATGAAGGTCTTGAGGTCAGGGCGCTCTGTATAACCTGTCATCAGGTCACCGTTAGGGTCGAGCTCGGTTGTAACCAATGGCACAGGACCATAGCGGAGGAACAGTTCCCAGTAGAAATAGGCACGGAGGAAACGAGCCTCTGCAATATAGTTTGCCTTACGTGAATTGTAAAGTTCTACGTCAATATCTGCAGGGCGAAGCTTGTTCTCTGTGTCCTGCTCCAATGTGTTGATGGTGATATTGCACTTGCGGATACCACGATAGCGACTCTCCCAAGGGGAAGTCAGCTCTGCTGCACCGCCACCACCATAATAGTTACCTATATTGAATGTGGTACGTGTACCTGATGTACCGATACTTGATTCAGCCAGGTCGGTAGCAGCATCCATCCATGAGTTGTTCACGCGGTTGGCACCGTGAAGCAGGAAGTTGTAAGTATCGTTGTGGTTCTCTTCCAACAGAGTGAAGTTACCCAACACCTCAGCTTTTGTCAACTCATTGCTTGGCTGCTTGTCGAGGAAATTGCCGAAGGCGTCTTCGCAAGAGGTGAGCGTCATTGCTCCCATAACGAGCGCCAAAGCAAATATACTATATTTCTTCATTTTCGATTCTTTTTGAATGTTCTTGAATTAGAATACGACATTGAAACCTACGTTGACGGTCTTCAAGAGTGGATAACGGTTTGAACCGTTACTCTCCGGGTCAACCAAGTCGTCGAGATGATCCCATGTAAAGAGGTTGTTGGCATTGATGTAGAAGCGAACATTGCTCATACCGACATGCTTAATCAACTCCTTAGGGAATGTATAGCTCAACTCGATGTTCTTCAGACGGACGAATGAACCGTTCTTCAGGAAGAATGAGTTCTGGCGCTGGTTGTGGTCACCGTTGCTTCCATAATGGAGCAATGGATATTCTGCTGTTGCCAGGTTCTCTGCCTCGCTCTTTGCAGGGTTCCAGCGGTTCAGGTGGATATCCTTTACCTTACCGTTGTTCTGGAAGGCGAACATCGCATCGCTGTCGTAGTAACGGGATACATGATCTACACCCTGGAACATTACTTCGAAACCGATGCCCTTATAGTTGGCGCCGAGTGTCAGAGCGTATGTGTTCTCTGGAATATCGCTGTAGCCGATGAATGTCTCATCACGGTCATCGATGAAGCCATCGTTATTCATATCCTTGTACTTCAGGTCACCAACCTTTACGTTTCCGTAAGTTGATACAGGGAAGTTAGGATTATCCAAGTCGGCCTGTGTTACGAAGCCCTCGCATACCAAACCGAAGTACTGGTTGATTGGGTGACCTTCGCGCTTGCGGTAAGCGGTCTTGTAAGCAGGCTCATCCATATTCTTGATCTTGTTGGCTGCATGAGAGAAGGTAACACCTACATTATAGGTGAAGTCCTTGCCGATGTGGTTGAAGTGATGGAGTTCCAACTCGTAACCCTTGTTCTGGGTCTTACCGAGGTTTCCGGCTGCCATCGTTACACCTACCCACTGTGGACGGCTCAAGTATTCGGTCAGGATGTTGTTACGGTTCTCAACGAAGTAGTCGAAGTTACCGGTCAGCATACCGTTGAACAAGCCGAACTCAAGACCTACGTTGAACTTCTTGGCACGCTCCCAGGTTACACCATAGTTAGGATACTGGCTCTCGAAGATACCAGTCTGACCCTTGTTACCGAAGTAGTAATCGTTAGTAATCTGGTTCCACTTCTCCTCATAGAGGAAGCGCTGAGCTACACCACCTACGGTATAAACGTCGTTACCAACCTCACCGTAAGATGCACGGATCTTCAAGTTGTTCAACCAGTTTTCTGTTGACTTCATAAACTCTTCCTGAGTTACACGCCAACCGAGTGAGAAGGCAGGGAAGAAACCGAAGCGCTTGCCCTTGAGGAAGTTCTCTGAACCGTTGTAACCAACGTTAACCTCAGCCAAATACTTATCATCATAACCGTAAGTTACACGACCTACGAGACCCTGATAGCGCTTAGCCAGGTCTGAATTGTAACGGTAGTCGTTCTGGTTGTAAAGTACCATACCTGTAACGTCGTGCTTACCAAACTTGCGGGCGTAGTTGATCTGACCCTCCATATAGAGTTTGTATGTAGTAGAAGAAGCCTTAGAGTAGGCCAGGTCGCCATCTACATTATACTTGGTATAAGCATCTGCACTGGTAAAGTTGTTGCGGTCGTTCAACTCATAAGTTGCAAAAGCTGCACCGAATGTCTTCTTATAATAAGAATCGTAGTCGAATGAAACCATACCACGGGCAGAAAGACCAGGAGTCAACCAGTCCATCTTGTAGTCTGCGATGAAGTTAGTTTCATTGATAGTATTGGTTCCACGATAGTATCCACCCTTGGCAAGGGCAGCCACTACGTTGTCCTGATATACGGCTGTACCACCATAGAGAGTCTTGGTAGTCTCACCATTCTGTACCTCGTAAGATACAGGGAAGATCCAACCTGGAGTATGGTTGATACGTGCGAAGATATCATAGTTGGTTGAACTCTCGTTGGTGTTAGAACCATGACGGTTCTCGAAACGTGTACCGAAGTTTACGCTGAATGTCAGATCCTTAGAGAGGAAGAAGTCCATGTTGGCACGGAAAGCGTAACGGTTGTAACCAGGGCTTGAAGAGTTGCCGTAGACATCCTGGCTGAGGTTCTTGATCAAAGATCCCTGGTTGTACATTTCACCAGATACATAATAGCGCATACGTTTCGTACCACCACGTACACTTACATTATAGCGCTGAGAAGGAGCCCAGTTATTGAGCACCTCATCATACCAATCTACATTAGGATAGAGAAGCGCATCAGCACCAGTCAACTCGCCGGCGCAGCTCTTGCGGTACATTTCGATATCAGAAGCTGAATACTGTGATGGAAGACCATCATTCTTCAGAGCCTCCTCGAGGAGAGTTACAGAGTCGTAAGAATTCAGATAGTGTGGCTTACGGGTTGGAGTACCCCACATAAAGTTGCTGGTCAAACTAACCTCTGGCTTCATATCCTTACCACGCTTAGTAGTAACGAGGATGACACCATTCGCACCACGCACACCATAAACGGCTGTAGCAGAAGCATCCTTCAATACAGAGATACTCTCGATATCATCAGGAGCAACCTGAGAGAAAGCACGCTCTACACCATCTACCATGACCAATGGAGCACCGTCGCCAGCGAAGGTAGCACGACCACGGATGTTGATGGTAGCGTCATCGGCACCAGGAGCACCAGATACCTGGGTTGTTACGACACCAGGAATCTTACCGGCAATAGCCTGTGTTACGTTGGCTGTAGGGGTATTCAAGAGGTCGTCTGAACTAACCTGAGAGATAGCACCTACGACACTCTCCTTCTTCTGATGACCGTAACCAACGACTACGACCTCATTGATTTTCTGACTTTCGTCCTTGAGAACCACCTTGATATTACGCTGATTGCCTACACGGATGTTCTGAGCAACCATACCGATATAAGAGATCTTCAAAGTAGCGTTCTCGTTCTTCACCTGAATCTTGAAGTTACCGTCGAAATCAGTAACAACACCATTGGTTGTCAATGCTTCCATAACAGTAGCACCGATGATAGGCTCACCCGATTCATCTGACACATTACCAGATACGGTAACCTGTGCTGATGCTCCTAAAGTAAGGAGCACCAGTGTCAGGGTCAAGAATAACTTATGCAATATGTTATTGTTCATTGTTTATTCTATTAATGTTATTGTTGAAGTTCAGCCTCCGTTTAATACAAAGGCTTTCCAATATAGCAAGCTGCAGGATCCATCACAAGATAAGAACCATCAACGATCAGGAAGGCACGGAGCATCTCATTGGCATCACTACAAGGAGCAGTAAATCTCTCGATGTAAACCTTGCCGTTAGTACAGGTCTCTACAGCTACCACCTTGATGTCTGTACCAGAACGGGAAATGGTCATATCCACCTTGGCACCCTCCATATTCTGGCGGAACACAGCCCACTCATCATCATTGGCTGGATAACCTTCATTATCCCACTTTCCTGAGGCATAAGAACCACCCCAGCCATATGCATCGCTACGGATAACAAAATACTCTGAATAATTACCACCAGCACGCTCATCATCGGTGCTGACACAGAGGTTCCAGTTGTTCCAGTTGCCAGCACCTGATGTATGGTTTGTGAAACCAAGGTGCAATGAAGCACCGGAAGGAATCTGGAAGTAATCAGAGAATTGTGTCCACCAAGCGGCTGAGCAATCAGAAGTTCCGATTTCGCTGGCTGTAACTTCTACAGCAGTCTGTGCCTGACACTCGTTGGTATCCATGACAAGATAAGAACCATCAACAATCAGGAAGGCACGGAGAACCTCATTGGCATCATTGCAAGGAGCAGTGAATCTTTCGGTGTAAACCTTGCCATTTGTACAGGTTGCCACTGCAACTACCTTGATATCTGTACCAGAACGGGAAATGGTCATATCTACCTTGGCACCCTCCATATCCTGACGGAACACAGCCCATTCATCATCATTGGCAGGATAACCTTCATTATCCCACTTTCCAGAGGCATAGGAACTACCCCAACCATATGCATCGCTACGGATAACGAAGTACTCTAAGTATTTGCCACCATTACGTACATCATCTGTACTCAAACAGAGGTTCCAGTTGTTCCAGTTGCCAGCACCTGATGTATGGTTGGTAAACTTCAAGTGAATTGAACCATTTGCAGGAATACGATAGTAGTCAGAGAAGCTTGTCCACCAAGCAGCAGAGCAATCAGAAGTACCGATTTCGGTAGTAGGAGTACCATCCTCCTTCACAAACTCGACATTCTTGAAAGCTTCATCACCACCACCATTACCACCAATGGTCTTGTTCCAATCCTTCTCTTCCATCATGTTACGGATCAGGGTAACATTGTCGATAGATACGGTGTTGGTCTCTTCGGCTGTCAACTTGCTGTCTCCACCTATATATATATAAGGTAAAGAGTTGATGGAATCAACCAAGGTCTTGTACTGGAAAGAGGTAGCACTTGATGATGTCTGATAACCAGAAAGGCTCTTCTTACCATCTACGTAAAGCTGGTAACCTTCAGTAGAAAGCTGAAGGGCTACGAAATGCCACTCATTAGGAGAGAGAATACCTGTCTTCACAGAAGAAGGGTCATTCTCATTCAGGTTCAAACTCTGCAACTGGGTAGGCTTGTTGTAAACCACCTGACCATTGGCAGTGATATAGAAGTGAGCACTGATATCATTACCAGCAGCATCCTTCTCATCTGAACCAAATGAGATAAGAGGTCGGGTCAAGTCAACATCTGCGACTGTTCCGTCCTCAGCTACGGCTGCATCAATCTTTACAGCGAAAGTGATGGCAGCACCATTTTGCAACTTCACACCATTGAAAGGATTGGCAATCTTGGCACCACCCTTACCATTGATGTGCAATACATTACTTGCGAGGGTCTCATCATTGGTCACCTCACATGACTCATCGTGACTTATCATGTCTGAATACTCAGGTTTCTCTTCTGAATACTCAAAGTCATAAGTTGCCACTGTTGTCTTAGATGGGTAAATCTGTCCGCCAGCAGGATCGTCCTGTCGGCCCCAGTCATCACCACAAGCAGTGAAACTTAATGCCACCATGATAGCACAAGCAAACGAAAGTAAAGTTTTTCTTAACTTCATAACTTAACGCCTTTAGGTTGTTTGTTTACTATTCAAATAGGTTATTTAAAATTCTTAAATCCTTTTTCAGTGGCAAAAGTACAATTAAACGGATTATATTGGGTGGACAAATGGGTTTTATAGGTGGACAAAACGCATAAACAGTGGATTTT
>ULYL01031305.1_pt1 | contig 20222 bp, 20 predicted proteins | sample 1962211 | NCBI WGS metagenome assembly ULYL01 (sample SAMEA4835864, study PRJEB28245) | human gut metagenome | biome: gut microbiome; material: fecal sample | place: Denmark | collected 2008
TGTCACAACCTCGATTTACTCGGGGAAGCTCTCGAGGAGTTCGGAAGCGGTGCGGATTACTTAATCACCCACGGAGCGGAAGCCGCAGACGTAACAATCCGTTGTTACCTGTTGGGCGAGTGTATCGCCGCCGCTCTCGAGGAAATCGAGGACGATTTCAACGAAGCCCACGAGGGAGAGGAGAGCGAGGAAGAATGAAAAAATACACGTTCACAGATGGCGGCTATACCTTCCAGCGGATAGACAAGAAAGCCGCCCGGCGAGCTTATAACAATGGTCTTCGGGTTATGCTTTGCCCGGTGAATCTTCGCCCGGGCTACCCTTACCACCCGGAAACCAGCATAAGCGGCAAAGCCGCCGCAACATTTGAAGAAGCGTTGAACGCTTTCGAGTTCTACAATCTCCGAGGGAAGGAAACCGGGCGTTATACGGCGTTTTATATCCCGATTCGAGAGGTTGACAGATTCACAGGGGAAGCACCCACAGCGGCAACGCTGGGAACGGTCACGCAGTACGATTATAGATATATAGGAGGTTGACAACATGAGCGCATTTGAAAAGCTGTGCAATGAGTACAGAGAAAACAAGAGATTGATTGAAGAATTGGAAGCGATGAACGACAGTATAAAAACCGACATTCTCGCAATCATGGGAGACCGGGAGACGGTCACAGAGGGAGCGAGCAAAGCGACATACAAGACTGTTACTTCGTCCCGGTTCGATTCTTCCGGCTTCCGTAAAGTGTACCCGGATTTATTCACCGAGTACAGCACCCCGACAACGTACCGCCGTTTTACGGTTCAGTGAGGGGGGTGAAAAGATGATTTTACTTTGCATTTTAATTTTTCCGCTGGTAGTTCTCTCCGACCTGTTAAAAATGAATAAATAGGCGCAACGCTCCGGGCTTCGGCTCGGGGCGTTTTCTGTTGCCCTCTGTGCCGCCTGTGCGCCGCTGTGGGCGGCTTCTGTCTGTGGGGCTACCCCATTACACCCCGGCGGCGTTCCGGCTCTCTGTGGGGCTGTCTGTGGGTCTCCGTTGGGGCTACCCTGTGGGCGGCTACTTCGCCCGGGTTGCTGTAAAGTGTAATCTTGAATAGCCGCCCGGGTTCGGTGTCGGTGCTTCGGTTCGTGCTGTGTCGGTGCGGTTTTGGCTGGTGTACGCTGTGTGGCGCTCTGTGGGCGTTCTACGGCGTTTTTCTTGCTGGTGTGGGTTGATGTACCCCGGCGGCGTTCCGGGCGTTCTGTGGGCTTCTGCGTGGCTGTGGGTACACCCCCGGAGGGGGATTGACAAGGGGCGAAACCGGGCGAGGGAGTACGCTGAATATTCTCAAAAAATAAAAAGACCCTATAAAAGATAATTTCTTATCCTATCAGTGTTGACAATCTCCCTTTCTCGTGCTATACTCGTATCACAAACAACATATAGGAGGTACATTATGGTTAAGAATAACATTGAAGTTGATGTAAAGGTGAAGCTCCTCGAAGCTGGGAAGACACAACAGCAGTTGGGTGAAGAAATCGGCACTACTGGACAGTACATCAACCGAGTTCTCAAGAAGAATGGTGGAATCGTGAACGATACCTTCGTGAAAATGATGGACGCTCTCGGTTATAACATCGTTCTCACCTACGAAAAGAAGGATTGAAGTAGTTAAAGTAGCTGAAAACAGCATTTTGCGTGTAACTTCCTCTATATACGCGCGTACTAAGCAAAAGTTACTGCAATTTTTGATTTTCTACTACTTTTACTACTTGAGGAGGTGAATATCTCGTGAAAGCGATTGGTTATATCCGTGTATCTACGGAGGAACAGTCTGCGGACGATAAATACGGTATCGAGGTACAGAAACAGGCGATTTCTGATTACGCCAACAGGAATGATTTTGAAATCGTGTGCTGGCTGACCGATACAATCAGTGGTGCGAAGGACAACCGCCCGGAACTGGACAAGATTCTCTACAATGCAGACCAGCTCCCGGCACATGAAGCCGTGATTGTGTTCAAAAACGACCGTGTTGCTCGTGACACAAAATTGTATTTCTATTACTTCTACACGCTCGAGAAGCGGAATGTGAAGCTGTTGTCTACCGAGGAGCATTTCTCGGAGGGTGACGATTTCGCCAACATCTACCGCTCTCTGCTGATGTTCGTTGCGGAACAGGAACGAAAGAACATTGCACTGCGTACCGGGCGTGGGCGGTCTCTCAAGGCACAGTGCGGTGGGTACTCCGGCGGCAACAAGCCGTATGGTTATTACTGCGTAGACGGTATGCTCATGCAGAACCCGGAAGAACGCCCTATCGTGGAGACGGTATTCCGAGAGCATGACGAGAATCACACCTCTTTGCTGGACATTTGCGAGATTCTGTACGATGGTGGGTATCGAACCCGAAAAGGCAAGAGGTTTCAGCCGTCCACCATTCGAGGAATCCTATCTAACCGCCCCTTCTATGAGGGCAAGTACAAATATGGAGACATGGGCTGGGTACAGGGCGTACACTCCCCGATTCTCCCATTGGAGGTGTAGAAATGAAGAAAATGCTATCTATCATGCTTGCCGGAGTGCTTATGCTGGCGGTCTCCGGGTGTGGAGCTGAACCACAACACAAGGTCTCGTATGTCAGCGGAGAAAAGCTCACTGTTCTCGAGCAGTACGATTGTGTGGCTGTCTATACACAGTACACCAACGACAGCTCCGAAACTGCTGTCCCGGCTGATGAAGTGTCGGTCAAAGCATTTCAGAACGGTGTCGAATTGTCACCGCTTGTCCCGACAGGTGACAGAACTAACGGCTATGTGCAGTGCGATTCCAGTGTACAGAGCGGCACGACCGCTAATGTAGTGTGGCTGTTCGAGCTTGACGATGATTCTACCGTATCTGTGGAGCTGTCCGGCGGCGAGAAGGTCGAAATACCATTGACAGAGGAATGAGCCTATGTGGGTGCTGGCAATATTGATATTTCCCTTTGCGGTACTTTATGAGATTGTGAAAATGAATGAGCAGTCTCACCACCGAGGGAAACGAAAACGAAGAAAAAGATTTTAATGACGAGGGTGCGTTATCGCACAGAGATTTAATTCTCTGAACGGTGACGCACTCTCTTTTTGTTTGGAGGTATTTATGAAAGAGTTACTTGAAAAAATTCTCGGGCAAATCAAAAAGACACCCTCCGGGGTAAGAGCCTATGAGGATTTATACCATATCTGTCTCGAGACACAGAAGACAGACATTCCCCTATCCGTGGAGTATCTGAAAAAGCTGTCAGACATTATCGAGAATCGGATTCCGCAGTCTGAAACAGATAAGGAGCTTCGCTCCCTGTTCATGCTTCACAAGAAGGTTCTGCTTGCCGCCGCTCCGTTTGATTTTGAAAGCTATCTGCTCTATGTCGAATGGGAACGTGAGCCGGACAAGAAGTTCTATGTCCCTCGCCGTGAAGTCATGCACCCTGTCGTACAGGCAATGCAAGATTTGATTGACGATAGGCTGGACTTACTTACGATTTCCATGCCGCCCGGTACTGGTAAGTCCACTCTCGGTATCTTCTTCCTGTCGTGGGTCATGGGTCGATTCCCGGATTCACAGTCCCTTGCTTCTGCTCACTCGGGTATGCTTACACGCTCCTTCTATGACGGTGTGTATCAGATTATCACCGACAGCGAGTACCTGTGGGCTGATGTGTTCCCGGGAGTAAAGATGGCGGCAACGAACTCCAAGGAGGAAACCATTGACCTTCACAAGAAGCACAGATTCTCTACACTCACCTGTCGAGCAATCAATGCTTCACTGACTGGTGCTACCCGATGTGACAAAATCCTCTACGCCGATGACTTGTGTTCCGGCATTGAGGAAGCTATGAGCAAGGAGCGATTGGATAAGCTATGGAGTGCCTACACCAATGACCTTAAATCTCGAAAAAAGGAAGGTGCGAAGGAAATCCATATCGCTACCCGATGGTCTGTCCATGATGTTATCGGTCGATTGGAGAATCAGTACGGTGGTGATTCCCGAGCGAAGTTCATTGTTCTTCCGGCACTGGACGCAGACGGTGAAAGTAATTTCAATTACACCTACGGTGTCGGATTCAGCCGCCACTATTTCGAGGATATGAGGAACAACCTTGATGAAGCGTCTTTCAAGGCTCTGTTTATGAATCAGCCTATCGAGCGTGAGGGTCTGCTCTACGATGTGGACGAACTGCGCCGATATTTTGAGCTTCCAGCAGAAGACCCGGACGCTATTATCGGTATCTGCGATACTAAGGACAAGGGTTCTGACTACGCTTTCCTCCCGGCGGCGTATGTGTACGGTAATGACTACTACATTGACGATTGTATCTGTGATAACAGCTTACCGAACATCGTTGACGCTCGATTGGTGGACATACTGCTCCGCTGTAAGGTCAAAATGTGCCGTTTCGAGAGCAATTCTGCTGGTGGTCGTGTTGCCGAAAAGGTGCAGAATGAGGTCAAGAAGCGTGGAGGTATCACTCGCATTACGACCAAGTTCACTACTGCCAATAAGGAGACAAAAATCATCGTCAACAGTGCATGGGTCAAGGAACACTGCCTGTTCAAAGACGATAGCCTGTATAAACGTCAGAGTGATTACGGTCGCATGATGGATATGCTCGGCTCTTACACCGTGGCTGGTAAAAACAAGCACGATGATGTTCCCGATGGTATGGCTATGCTGGCAGAGTTCGCACAAAGTCTGTCCGGCGCAAGGGTTGAGGTATTTCAGAGACCGTGGTAACACAGGTCGTATGAGTTATCCACACTTTCCACATAATTATCAACATATAGTGTGTTAGCGTATTGACTTCTACTATATCTTGTGGTATTATGATATGGTAAAAAGAACGAGTTTGAATGGGTGCATGATTGCACGAGGTAATTTAGACCTCAAGCAGTCATGCACCCATTTTTTGTATGCAGAAAGGAGGAAGGAACGTGGCACATCAAATTGACGAGAGCAAGCCGAAGTATCTAAGTCAGACACGATTTATGAGCGGTCGGCGTATTATCAAAACCAGCGTGACAGAAATCACGGACGAAAACGTGGTTGATGTTCTTCGTAAGGCTCTTGCTACTCACGATTTGAACCGCAGTGAGATTGACTACCTGTGGAAGTATTATCGTGGAGACCAGCCAATCAGAAACCGTGTCAAAGACGTTCGCCCCGAAATCTGCAATAAGATTACCGAAAATCGTGCAAACGAAATCGTGTCCTTCAAGGTTGGGTATCTGTGTGGCGAACCGATTCAGTACGTCAGCCGTAATGGTGGCGAGGAAATCGTAAAGCAGATTAACACCCTCAACGAGTATATGTTCGCAGAGGACAAAGCCGCTCAAGACCAAGAACTTGTCGAGTGGCAGATGATTTGTGGTACGGCGTTCCGTCTTGTCCTTCCCGATGAACCGGGTGAGGAAGACGAAGCTCCTTTTGAGCTTTACACTCTCGACCCGAGAGACACCTTCGTTGTGTATTCAAACGAAATCGGTAACAAGCCGCTGATGGCGGTTAAGTACAGCAAGGACGATAACGAGATTTTCCACTACTCGATTTACACCGAGAATCGCTATTATCTTGTGGACGGAGACATTTTGGTGGAATCCAAACCTCATGCCCTCGACATGATTCCGATTATCGAGTACCCGGGAAACAATGCTCGTCTCGGTTCTTTTGAGATTGTGCTTCCTCTACTGGACGCAATCAACAATGTGGAAAGTAACCGTATGGACGGTATGGAGCAGTTGGTACAGGCTTTTATTAAGTTCATTAACTGCGACATTACCAAGGAGGAATACGAGGAGTTCTTACAGCTCGGCGCAATCAAGGTGAAGTCCGTGGACGGACAAGCCGCTGATGTTGGTGTAGTCACCACAGAGCTGAATCAGACACAATCGCAGACCCTCAAGGACGATTACTACAACGCAATGCTCACTATTTGCGGTATGCCGAACCGTAACGGTGGTTCTTCCACAAGTGACACTGGTTCTGCCGTGTTGCTCCGTGATGGTTGGTCTGACGCAGAAGCTCGAGCAAAGGACAGCGAGAATGTCTTCAAGCGAGCAGAAAAGAAAATGCTCAAGCTGGTTCTTCGTATCTGTCGAGACCTCGGCGGTCTCACGCTCAAGTTGAGTGACATTGATATGAAGTTTACTCGCCGTAACTATGAAGCCATTCAGAGTAAGTCTCAAGTCCTTATCTCCATGCTCCAAGAGCCTAAGATTCACCCACAGTTAGCGTTCCAGCATAGCGGAATGTTCTCTGACGCTGAATCTGCTTACACCATGAGCATGAAGTATTACGAGGAGCAACAGGAGAAAGCCGCTGAACTGGCTAAGAAGACTGCTCCCGATGATTCCGGGGACGATGATAACGACCCGGACAATAACGATATTTAAGCGGTAAACCGCTATGAATATAGGCAGAGAAGCCTTAAATCGCAATAGTCAGAGAAGACTTAAACCGCAAAACATTGTCACAGAAGACATTAAAAGACAGGAGGATTTCAACATGGCAAAGATTGACATTAGCAAGATTGACGGCTATGCCGACATGACCCCGGAACAGAAAATCGCCGCTCTTGAAGCGTTTGAGACCGAAGACCCCGATTACAGCGGATATGTAAAGAAGGACATTTTCGATAAGACAGCTTCCGAGCTTGCGGCTAAGAAGAAGGAGCTGAATGAAAAGCTCACCGAGGACGAGCAGAAAAAGCAGAAGGAACAGGAGGAACGTGAGGAGTTACAGTCCAAGTATGACAAACTGCTCCGTGAAAGCGAAGTTTCCAAGTTCAAGGCGAAGTTGCTCGGCATGGGTTACGAGGAGAAGCTGGCTGACGCTACCGCAGAAGCAATGGCTGATGGTGATACCGAGAAGGTCTTCGCCAATCAGAAGAAACATCTTGAGAATGTCGAGAAGAAGGTTCGTGCGGAAGCCCTTAAAGATACACCGAAACCGACCCCGGACGGAGATTCCAAGACAATGACCCTTGAGAAGCTCCGCAAAATGTCTCCACAGGAGCGTTATGACTATTCTGTGAAGAATCCCGAGGACTACAAAGCCCTCTACACCAATAACGATACAGGAGGTAATGAGTAATGGCTCATAAGATTTATGACAATTTCTATCTCTCCAATGAGGTAGAAGACCAGTTCAATTCCCACCTCGATTTACAGCAGTTCTGTACTGTTGATAACTCTCTCGTGGGTACTGCTGGTATGAAGCGCAAGATTAACGTCTACAAGGCTACCGCTGGTACGGAGAAGCTGAAAATGGGCGAAGGTAATACCAAGAGCATTGAGGTTTCTTTCACCCCGGAGGAGTACGAGATTCAGCTCGCACAGAACAAGTTCCAGTATTATGACGAACAGGAAATGACTGACCCTATGCTCGTTCCTGTCGGCACTCGCCACATGGGTACTGATATGTTCAATACCGTAAACGGCGATGTGTACGGCGAGTTCAAGAAGGCTACTATGGTCGTTCCTACTGCGAAGATTGACTTCGCCGCATTTGTGGACGCTGTTGCCAATCTGAACATCGAAAGCACTGACAATCAGCCGGAGAAGGTTGCTCCGCAGACTTTCGCTTTCGTTCACCCGGGCGATACTGCCGAGCTTCGTAAGAACCTCGCAGAAGACCTCAAGTATGTGGAAGCGTTCGCTCGTGCTGGCTACATCGGTACTGTCGGCGGCGTGAACATCTACACCAAGAAGGACGCTACGAAGGGTACTATCGTGGTTGCTACTCGACAGGCAGTTACCATCTTCAACAAGAAGGGTGTCGAGGTTGAGACTGACCGTAACGGCGATATTCGTCAGAACACTATTTGGTCTCGTAAGTATTACCTTGCGGCTCTGACTGACGCTACCAAGGCAGTCAAGATTTTCAAGGGTACTGCTACTGTCACTGCGGACACTACGGTTTCCGAGGGCAAGGTTTACTACGCTAAGACCGACAACGGCTACATCGTTGGTAAGCCTAAGACCAACCCGAAGACCGAAGGTTTCTACGAGATTGCCTAAGTAAAGGAGGTGGACAACATGACCGAGGAAGAAAAGCTGATTGCTCTTAAAGCGATGGTCGGTGGTTCGGACAGTGACGAAGTGCTGTCCACCTATCTCAAACTGGCTGGTCGTAAAATCATCAATCGAGCATATCCGTATGATTCCAGCGTAACGGAAGTTCCGGCACAGTACGACACTCTCCAATGCGAGATTGCCGCTTATATGCTGAACAAGCGTGGTGCGGAGGGTCAGACCTCTCATTCCGAGAACGGTATCTCCCGAAGCTATGAAAATGCTGATATTCCGTCCTCAATGCTCAAGGTGGTTACTCCTCATGTGGGGGTGATTAAATGAGAATGATGGAACGAAACAAGAGCAAATTCTTCTACGCTCTGTACAAAGAGAAAGTCCCTAAGACGGACGAATACGGAAATGTTACAGGGGAATATGAAATCATTCGAGACAACCCGGTAGAGTTCTCCGCTAATATCTCTGCCGCCAAGGGTGAAACAAGCACCCGACAGTTCGGAGAAAGCGAAAGCTATGACAAGGTAATTGTCATGGGGACGGACGCTCCCCCTATTGACGAGTACACAGTGCTATGGGTCGATAAAACGCCACAGGTTGATGAAACCGGGGCTTTGATTACGAACGATGATGGTGAGGTCATTACTCCTCACGATTATATCGTTAAGAAGGTAGCCAAGAGCTTGAACAGCGTATCGGTTGCGATAAGCAAGGTGACTGTCAGTGGGTAGGAAAGTTATCTCATTCGGATTGTCAACGAGTGAAATCAACCGAGCTATGAAAGAGCTGGCTGATTACAAACAAGAAATCCTTAGAAAAACAGAACTCCTCCGAGAGAAAGTAGCCGAACGATTGGCTGATGAAGCGAAAAGCGGATTCAGCGGCGCAATCGTTGATGAGCTGATTCTCAAAGGAGGGCAAACTTCTCCACGATACGCACAAGTCGATGTGTCGGTTGACAATCGAGGGTCGGTTACTGTCGTTGTCGCAAGTGGTGAAGACGCTGTGTGGGTTGAGTTTGGTGCTGGTATTTATCATAATGGCTCTCCCGGTTCGTCCCCTCACCCTCACGGTGCGGAACTGGGAATGACAATCGGTGGATTCGGTAAGGGTAACGGCAAGAAAGAGGTTTGGGGATTCTACGAAAATGGCGAATTGAAGCTGTCTCGTGGTACTCCGGCTCGTATGCCGATGGCTCTTGCAATCACCACCGTTTGTAATGATATTCAGTCTATCGCAAAGGAGGTGTTCAGGTGATTGACATTGAGACAGAGGTATTCAGTATCGTGTCCGCAGAGGTGCGAAAGAAATACCCGAAAATCTATATGACTGGCGAATATGTCAAGTCTCCACCTTCCTTCCCTTGTGTCTCTCTCATTGAGACAGACAATCAAGTTTATCGAAACACTCGAGATTCCGGGTGTATCGAAAACCACGCACAGGTGCTTTACGAGGTGAATGTCTACTCTAACAAAACGAGCGGCAAGAAAACTGAATGTAAAGCAATCATCGCTCTCATTGATTCCAAGATGGAAGCACTCGGTTTCACACGAACCCTTATGAACCCTGTTCCCAACGAGGAAGACGCAACGGTTTACAGAATGGTGGCTCGATACAGAGCTATCGTCTCTAAAAATAAAACTATTTATAGGAGGTAAACAAGCATGGCTATTAGCACTTACAAGATTTTTCTTATGCAGAAGAACACTTCCGCATGGGAGAAGCTGATTGACATTAAGGAGTTTCCCGACCTCGGCGGTGCGCCGGAAATGCTGGAAACTACTACTCTGTCTGACAAAATGCAGACTTACATTCCGGGTATTCAGTCCCTCGATTCTCTTGAGTTCACTGCGAACTATACTCTCGAGGAGTACAAGAAGCTGAAAGCACTGGAAGGTACAGAGAAGGAGTTCGCCGTTTGGTTCGGTGGTACGGAAGCTGGCGATACCGTCACTCCTACTGGTGACAGCGGTAAGTTCAAGTTCAAAGGCTCTCTGTCTGTTTATGCTAACGGCGGCGGCACGAATGAGGTTGTCGAAATGACTATCACTATCGCTCCGTCCACTGTTATCAGCATGGACGCAGAGTAAGGAAAAATAAGGAGGATAAATCATCATGGCAAAGCAGTTGAAATTCACTTTCAAGGATAAAGAATATGTCCTTGAGTTCACTCGCAGAACGGTTACGGAAATGGAGAAGAAGGGCTTCGTTGCGGCAGAGGTCGAGAACAAGCCTATGTCTACTCTCCCGGCACTGTTTGAAGGTGCGTTCCTCGCACATCATCGTTTCGAGAAGAAGGAAGTTATCAACGAAATCTTCTCCCACATGACGAACAAGGAGGAGCTTATCGGTAAGCTGGCAGAAATGTACAACGAGCCGATTATGGCACTGGTCGAAGAACCCGAGGAATCCGAGGGAAACGTAAGCTGGACAGCGAGTTGGTAAGTGATTCGCTGTTGACAGATGAATCCGCTAACAAGGGGAGCGAGCGTGAGAATCGCTCTGCTCCCCCTTCTTATTCGGAGATTTTTCTCGCAAAGTTCCCCTATTACTTATCAATAGGCATGACGGAAGAACAATACTGGGATAGAGATTCCACTCTCGTGAAGTCCTACCGCAAAGCGGAGGAGCTTCGCAAAGAGAGGGTCAATCAAGAAATGTGGTTACAGGGTATGTATATCTATGACGCAATTTCTCGTCTGTCTCCGATTCTTCGTGCTTTCGCCAAAAAGGGAACGAAAGCCCAACCTTATGTCGAGGAAGCATATCCCATCAATAAAAAGACGGTGGAGGAAGCAGAACTCAAGAAGGAAAAGGCTAAGTCTGAAAAGGGTCTGCGCTATATGCAAGCGTATATGGTACAGGCAAATAAGCAGTTACAAGAAAGGAAGTGAGTTTTATGCCTACTACAATCGAACAACTCGAATTGGAAGTTCAGTCGAGTTCCACCTCGGCTGTCGCTGGTATAGACGCTCTTTCCGCTTCTTTGTCCAAACTCAAAAATGCAGTTAGGGGCGGTGTCGGATTAACAAGCGTTGCAAATCAAGTACGCAATCTCGATACCGCCCTTAAAAGCATGGATAGTTCCGGGGCAGACAAAATTGACAAGCTCGCTTCCAGTTTGGAAAAACTGAAAGGTCTCGGCAGTCTCAAGATTTCGTCTTCCATCGGAAATCAGCTTCAAAATATCGGCAGTGCCGCCGCTTCCCTCACTGGTGTAGATTTCAGTGCTATGGAGAAGCTGGGTACAGCACTTCAACCGTTGAACAATCTGAACGCTTCCGGGCTAAAGTCCACTATCAATGCGCTCAATAAGTTACCGAAGCTGGCAGACACCCTCGACAACATGGATATGACTAAGTTCACCAGTCAGATTCAGCAGTTGTCTACGGCTCTTGCTCCGCTGACAAATCAGCTCAATGCTGTAACTGCGGCGTTCAATCGTCTTCCTACGAACATTCAGAGAGCTATTACCGTCACGAACAGAATCTCGCAAGAGAACAATAAGGCGGCAAATAGTTACATGAATCTGTATGCCAAAATCAAAATGGCTATGGGTGTTGTGCGTACTGGTGCGAGAGTAATCGCTTCGTGGATAACACAGTCCAACCAGTACATTGAGGATTTGAACCTGTTTACCGCTTCTATGGGTAAATACGCAGAGGAAGCACAGAAATACGCAGAAGCAGTCAGTGAAGCTCTCGGTATCGACCCGGGCGAGTTCATGCGAAATCAAGGTGTGTTCAACACCATCATTACAGGTTTCGGTGTGGCGAGCGATAAAGCGTACCTTATGTCCAAGAACCTCACACAGCTCGGCTACGACATTTCTTCGTTCTTTAACATTTCGTTCGAGGACGCAATGCAGAAGTTACAGTCCGGCATTGCTGGTGAGCTTGAGCCGCTTCGTAGACTGGGTTACGACCTGTCTGTTGCAAGACTGCAAGAGGAAGCTCTTGCTCTCGGTATCGAGAAAAAGGTCTCTGCTATGACACAGGCTGAAAAGTCGCAGTTGCGTTACTACGCAATTATGACACAGGTAACTACCGCTCAAGGTGATATGGCTCGTACTCTGAACGCTCCGGCGAATCAGCTTCGTGTTTTACAGGCACAGGTTACGCAGTGTGCAAGAGCTTTGGGTAATATCTTTATCCCGGCTTTGAACGCAGTATTACCGTATGCAATCGCTTTGGCGAAGATTGTCCGTATGCTGGCAAACTCTATCGCAAGTCTGTTCGGATTCAAACTCCCGGAGGTAGATTATTCCGGCATTTCTGCTGGTGCTTCTGCGGTTGGCGATTTGGCTGACAATGCCGGGGACGCTTCCGATGGACTAGGTAAAGCCGGGAAAGCGGCTAAGAAGCTGAAAAATGCTCTGCTCGGTATTGACGAGCTGAACGTCCTGTCTAAAGACGATAGTTCCAGTGGAAGCGGTAGCGGCTCGGGTGCTGGTATCGGTGGTGGGGATTTAGGCATTGACCTTCCTACCTACGATTTCCTCGGTGACGTAATCACTTCTAAGGTTGACGAAATCGTTCAGATGATTAAGGACGCTATGTGGGAAATCACTGCTGTTATCAGCGGATTCTTACTGGCAATCGGTACTATCCTTGTTGTCACTGGTGCGAACATTCCTCTCGGTCTCGGTCTTATGGCTGTTGGTGCTGTCGGTTTGGCGGCTTCGGTAATGGCAAACTGGAACGGAATGTCGGAACGGTTGGCGAAGGTACTTACCCTCGTTACCGGGGTACTGGGCGGCTTCCTGTTGGCTATCGGTGCTTTCCTTGTATTTTCGGGTGTCAATGTACCGCTCGGTGCTGGTCTCATGGTGGCTGGTGCGGCGGCTCTCGGTACTGCGGCTGTAATTAACTGGAAGTTCCTCAACGGAGACCTGTCGAACGCTCTGTCCATTCTCACGGCAATCGTGAGCGGTGCGTTGCTGGCTATGGGTGCATTGTTCGCCTTTACTGGCGTTGATGTTCCTCTCGGTATCGCATTGATGGCGGCTGGTGCTGTCGGCATGGTTACAGCAATCGGTCTTAACTGGGATTCGATGTCTGACCCTCTCCGTAGGACAATCGGTATGCTCGAAACCATTGTTGGAGGTGCATTACTGACATTCGGTGCAATTCTCGCTCTGACTGGTGTAAACGTTCCTCTCGGTGTTGCGATGATTGCCGCTGGTGCGGTTTCTGTCGCTTCGGCAGTAGCTTTGAACTGGAACTCCTTAACAGGTGATGTTCAAGAATCCGTACTAAGCATTGTGGCTATCGTGAGCGGTGCTTTAATCGGTGTCGGTGCAATCCTCGCTCTGACAGGAGTTGCAACCGGGCTGGGTATTGCGATGATTGCCGCTGGTGCTGTCGGTCTTGCCGCAACGGTCGGTTTGAATTGGAATAGTATGCCGGACAATATCAGAAAGGTTACTACGAAGATTCTTCTCATTGCTGGGGCGGCTTCCATTGCCATAGGTATGATTCTCGCTTTCACAGGAGTTGCAACTCCTCTCGGCGTAGGTCTTATCCTTGCTGGGGCGGCGGCTCTCGGTACGGCTGTGGCTCTTAACTGGGACACTTTGACAAACAAGCTAAAGGGCGTAACTACTAAAATACTTGCTATCGCTGGGGCGGCGGCTCTTGCAATCGGTATTATCCTGTGCTTCACCGGGGTTGGTATTCCTCTCGGTGTTGGATTGATATTATCGGGTGCGGCGGCTCTCGGTACAGCAGTAGCTATTAACTGGGAAACCATCAAAGAAAAAATCAAGGGAGTTTTTACCAAGATTAAATCAATGGCTGGTTCTCTCGGCAAACTCGCTATCGGTCTCATGCTGTGTCTGACAGGTGTTGGTATTCCTCTCGGTCTTGCTCTCATTGCAGATGGGGTCAAAGACTTCGCTACTGGAAAACCTGTTAGCTGGGGTTCGATGGTGAGCGGAATTAAGGAAGCTCTCGGAAATATATCTGACGAGTGGAACAAATTCAAAAAGAAGGTTAAGAACAGCAAGCCTGTTCAATTCCTTGCCGAAGTAAAAAACAATGCTTCGGAATGGTGGGACAACGTAAAGGGTTGGTGGTCTGACAAGACGAAAGACGGTCTATCTCTTGAAACTGGCGTAAAGCTCGTAAAAGATGGCTGGTCTTCTGTGAAGAACTGGATTGGTAACATTCCGGCTGTGAAACAGGGTGTCGGGCTTCTGAAATCCGGCTGGTCTACCGTGAAAAACTGGATAGGCAACATTCCTACCGTAGACCAAGCTGTCGCACTCGCAAAGAGTGGCTGGCAGACGGTCAAGGGCTGGATTGGCAATATCCCGGGAGTATCGCAAGCAGTAAGTCTTGCGAAATCCGGCTGGAACTCTGTAAGAGAGTGGGTCGGTAATATCCCGGTTGTCAGTCAAGGAATCTCGTTGCTGAAATCCGGCTGGACAACGGTTAAAAACTGGGTCGGCAATATCCCTACTCTGTCCCAAGCAATCAATCTCATTAAGAGCGGTTGGCAGACAGTAAAGGGCTGGATTGGTAACATTCCTACTCTGTCCCAAGCAATCAGCCTTATCAAGAGTGGTTGGACTACGGTTAAGAATTGGATTGGAAATATCCCGGTTCTTTCTCAAGGTATCAGCTTACTCAAGTCGGGTTGGACAACGGTTAAAAACTGGATTGGTAATATTCCTACGCTATCGCAAGGAATCTCGTTGCTGAAATCCGGCTGGTCTACCGTAAAGAACTGGATTGGTAGTCTTCCTGTTATCGCTCAAGGTATTTCGCTTTTCAAGTCCGGGTGGACAACGATTAAGAACTGGATTGGTAGCCACACCGTAGGTGTCGGTATCTCTCTATGGAAAAACGGTTGGAGTTCTATCTCGAGCTTCGTTGGTACTTCGGTATCTGTCGGTATCTCGCTTTTCAAATCCGGCTGGACTTCTATTAAGAAGTTCTTCGGACTGGCGAACGGCGGTATCGTGGGTGCAAATGGCGGTGTGAAGATGTTCGCTTCCGGCGGTATCATCACTCCGAATATGTGGAAAGCAATGCCGAAATATGCTGGCGGCACGAACCGAGCGCATGGCTCTATGTTCGTTGCTGGTGAGAGCGGCGCAGAGTTGGTAGGTCATGTAAATGGTACTACCGAAGTGCTGAACCGATTCCAGCTTGCTTCTGTCATGCACAGCTCCATCGTGAGCGGTATGGCGCAGTTCTCCGGGTACTGGCAGTCCATGTCTCGAGACATTGTGACTTGTGCGAACGGTATTATCAATGCCGTTGTCGTAAGTACCGCCGGAATCAATGACAACCTCGTGCTGGCTTCGGCAAGCGGTTATGACCCTTATAACTCGCTGGCACAGACGGTGTACGAAGATTCCAAGAAATCCTATAACGGTGCATATTCCGATGATTCGTGGTCTCGTAATATGCGTGAGTTCTACCACGAGTATGTCGAACCTACTCTCAAGGAAATCGCTACCGATACCAAGAGACAGGCAGACAAGAAGGAACAGACCATCGTAAAGGTCGGCAACCGTACAATCAATGACGCTGTTACCACGCAGAAGGAAGCGAACGGTTTCAGCTTCACCGAGTAAAGGAGGTGTGTAGCGATGGCATATTTAGCGATAAATGGTTATGAGCTACCACCTTGTAAGCGAGGTGTGAGCGTGGTCGTAACCACCGTAGTTGACAGCGGACGAGACGCTAACGGTGCTGTTGTGGGTCAAAGAGTTGGACGAGACCAGTACAAGATAGATGGGCTTGAGTGGGCGTGGCTCACGGCGGCTCAATGGGAACGGATTCTCTCTATCTTGAGCAATTTCTTCGTCTATGTCGAATTTAATGACCCGGTAACAAACAAACGCAAAACCGTAAGAATGTACTGCGGAGACCGTACAGGAGAACCCTACTGGGTTACAGAAGACGGTGCTCCAACGCATTATCGGAATTGCAAGGTAAATCTTATCGACACTGGCGATTAAAGGAGGGGTTTTATGCAGAAAGTATCGAAAGCATACAAAGAAAGCATGAAGTCCTCTCTCCGTGAGAGAGCATACATTATGATTTCTTTCGGACTTGTGAACCAAGAAGCACAGGCGAAAGCTACGGTCGATAATGGCAGTTATGCCTACTACTCGAGCAAGGACAATATCTTCGGAGAGCATATTGACGATACGGTCTATGCCACTCTCGAGGAGGAGTTCACGAAAGTAGATGGCTCTATGTTCTTTCTCCCTCGGGCTACCGAGGGAGGGAGATACTATGATACCGGGATTGTCTCGGACAAGCTGATTTCCGAAGCTCGATGTGAAGTGATTATCAGCTTGAACACAATCGCAACGGATTTCAAGGGTCTCACGATTAACTTCGGTGAGAATTACCCGGTTGATTTCGATATTGTCGGAAGTACCGGGCAGACCATTGAGTTTAGAGGGAATACAAAATCAAAGTGGAGTACCGAGGAAGTATTGGAAAATACAACCTATATCAAGCTGGTGTTCTACAAGATGAAGAATCCTCAAAGCCGTTTGCGTATCTACTCTATCATGTTCGGTTACGGACTTGTGTATTACAACGATTCTGTTATGAGTTCTGCTCTTGACAGTTACGTTTCCCCTATCGGGGCTGATGTTCCGCAGTTCGATTTTTCGGTAACGCTGAAAAACTACGACCACTACTTCAATGTGGATAACCCGAACTCGGCTATCAACTACCTCGAGACAGGACAGGAAATGGATATTATGTACGGTTATCAGACCCCGGGTTCTGACACTATCGAGTGGATTCAAGGAAACCACCTGTGGTGTTCTGAATGGGAAAGTGACGATAACACGGCTACAATCCGTTGTCAAGACATTTTCCGAAACATGGACGGTGAGTATGTGAAGGGTCTGTATAGTGCCGCTGGTAAGAGCTACTACGCACTGGCAGAGGAGATTTTGAAGGACGCTGGGATTTCCGAGTATTACATCGACCCACGTTTGAAGAAGCTCTACTCTAATAACCCAATTCCGAGAGTGAAATACAAAGAAGCATTGCAGATTATCGCAAATGCCTGTCGATGTGTTCTCACACAGTCTCGAGATGGCAAGGTTCAAATCAAGTCGAATTTCATGCCGAGTGCTTCCATCGCAACCAACGGCGAGGAGACCTACTCCAATGCCGCAAATGTGCTGACGGACACACCGAAGGTCGAATATGCAACCCTCGCCGGGAATTACACCCCTACCGATGGTACGATGTTCTTCCTTCCGAGAAATGGCAAGGCGGCTCTGACAACCGGGTATATCTCGAAGGAAATCTCCGGGGCAAACGGTACATTCACAAAGAATCCTGTCGTTACTATCACGATGGAAGCGATTCGAGCTTATTACGGTTTGAAGCTGGTATTCGGTACAGCTCTCCCGGCGGCGTTCACAATCAGAACGTACAAGGGTGGTGAGCCTGTAAATGAATACCCGATTGAGAAGGACGAAATCAGCACTACTTCGATTATTCTTCGAGATTTCGATGATTTCGATGTGATGAAGATTGAGTTCACTAAGACCGCAGAACCGTACAATCGTATCGTGCTGAACTATTTCAGTTTGAGCGATGTTGTGGATTTCACCATGAATCGCCGGGACATGACCTCCTCTCCGAAAGCTATCAAACAGGAGCTTATCAAAGAGGTTATCGTTCCGTGTTACACCTACCAAGAGAACAATCGAGAAGAAAACCTTGTCTATGAGGACATAGATGTAGTCGCTGGTGAGGTCGAGACTTATTACATTCAAGACCCTTCCTATGGCTATAAGGTGAAGCTCGATGAAGTCGAAGGTAAGGCAACCGTAGTGGCATGGGGTAACTACTTCGTTACCATCAAATTCAATGTCACTGGCTCGTTTAAGCTCGAGGTACAGGGCTATCGGTACAAAATCGTTGAGAAGTACGCTACGGTGTCTCTCAACGCTCGTGGTAAGACAGTCAAGTGGAAGAATCCTCTGATAAGTAATACCACGATGGCGAATGAGCTTGCCGCATGGCTGGCTGATTACTACACAGCCGGAATCGAGTACGAATACGATACTCGAGGAAATCCTGAGCTGGACGCTACCGATATTGTGTACCAAGAAAACGAGTTTCACGATGGTATGAGGGTAAACATCTACCGTCACACTGTCAATTTCAAGCAAGCATTTTCGGGTCGAGTAACCGCCCGAAGGATTGGAGGTTAAAATGTCGTGGTCTACACCGAAAACCGATTGGAACGGTGAGACTGTCGATGGTGTTTACACCGGGGACAGATTCAACGCCGTGGACTTCAATCGAATTAAGAACAACCTCGAATACCTCCGTGAGTTGGCTATCAAGATGTATGACGAGTTCGCTATTCAGTCTGTCGGAAGCGATAAGACCGTAAAGGACTACTTCTACGCTGATGAAATCAATGCGCTGGAAGCGAACCTCGTCACCATCAATACCCACAGTCTCAAGAGGTCTTACGGCACTGCTCCTACCTATGCCGCCAATGGTAATACGATGGATTTCAAAGAACTCAATCGTTTGGAGGGAGCAATCCTTGACCTTTACGACAGGCTCACCAATGAGAGTGAGGGAAGGAGGACATTCACATGGAATTTTGGTATGAAGGGAGGGTTATAAATGGCGTGGAAATTACTTCCTACTGATTATACGGACGCTGTTTGGAGTGGACTGAAAAAGTACACACAGGTCGATAACTCCGATGGTACGGTATCGTTCCAAGACGTTACGACCTACACCAGCAAGGAGAAATCCTTCTTCGGTGCAAAAGACGCTAACCGTATGAACGAAGCTCTGAACTACATCATGTCTATGCTGGAAAACGGCACGAACTTGTATGAGGAGTTTCAGACCTACTTCACCACGCAGAAGGAGCTTTTCAAAAGCTCGGGTGATAGTTCTTATCAAGAGCTGACCCAGTATTTCGTCAACCTCAAGGCACAGGGCGATTCGTCTTTGGCACAAATCGAAAAGACCTATGAGGAACACATGACTACCTACGAGGGCGAGCAGACTGCGGCATTTAACACATGGTTTGCTGGTATCAAAGGTAAGCTGAACGAAGATATTGCCGGAAGTCTGCAAAATCAGATTACCGAAGTAGACGAGCGTTTGGCGGCACTGGAACACATGACCTTGAAGAACCTTTTCGCTGTACCTGTTGCGATTGACAACACTGGTACTACACTTCTTGCTGACGATTTGGGTAATGCAATCGTGGCAGATTGGAAATATAAGGAGGAATAAAAATGAGTACAATCAGTATTGAAACCAAGAAAGTGACGGAACTCACGGCGTTCACCACACCGACCGATTCGTGTCTGATTCCGATTCACGATGGCACAGGCTTGAAGAAAATCACCTTTGCCAATTTCAGAGCCAAGGTGGTTGAGGGTACGGAAGTGAAAATCGCTCCTCTGCTCTTTAACAACGCCGGGGCGCACAATGCAATTTACCGTGGTAAGTCGCTGGGTAGCACCGTGACTACCGCCCAGTATGCCGCTATCAAGGCTAGTACGTTCGATAATTTATACATCGGTGACTACTGGACTATCGGTGGTGTCAACTACCGTATTGCGGCGTTCGATTACTACCTCAACAGTGGTGATACGAGCTGTAATACCCACCATGTAGTTATCGTTCCGGACACTTGCCTGTACAACGCACAAATGCACAACACCAGCTCCGGCGGTTACGAAGCTGGTGCGGCGAACACTACGACTGGCGGCTATGTTGGTTCGGATATGTACAAGAGTAATCTTGAACAGGCTAAGACCACTATCAAGGGTGCGTTCAGCGGTCATGTGCTGAAACACAGAATCTATCTGACGAACGCTGTTGCGAATGGTCGTGCTTCCGGCGGCGCATGGTGCGATTCCGAAGTTGACCTTATGTGCGAGCAGATGGTCTACGGCAGTGGTATTTTCTCCCCTGTTTCTGACGGTAGCAATGTCCCGGTTAACTACCGTGTAGAGAAATCCCAGTTGCCGTTGTTCCAGCACGAGCCGAGCAGAATTTGTAATCGTGAGACATGGTGGTTAAGGGACATTATTACCGCTTCCTCTTTCGCCTTTGTCGCCGGCAGCGGTCATGCGGACTGCAGCGACGCTTCCTTTTCTCGTGGCGTTCGCCCGGCTTTCTGTATATCTTAAATCTGCGCCC
>ULYL01047836.1_pt1 | contig 20053 bp, 13 predicted proteins | sample 1962211 | NCBI WGS metagenome assembly ULYL01 (sample SAMEA4835864, study PRJEB28245) | human gut metagenome | biome: gut microbiome; material: fecal sample | place: Denmark | collected 2008
AGTAGGAGAAAAACTACATCGTTTTCCTCCTACTCGATTTTTATGCGAAATGTTGTCGCTTATCGTATCACATGAATCATTTGTGATTTTAATGTTTCAGATACAAGCCATTCAACTTCTCTAGGAAGATACTGACTTCATCGTTGACCAACTTCATGAATCCATGAATCTTCTGATTTTCTACGCCTGGGTATGGCACGAAATAATGGCCATCAATCGGTTCACCTTGGTTCTTGCCAAACATCAAGTAAGCAATATGATGCTGTTTTAATTCTGGTAGCAAGGTGCTGGCGAATACACTAGAGTCGCCAATCGACTCAACACCAGTGGTCAAACCAAACGCAGTGTTGTGCTCTTGTGCGAACGGCAAGGCTTGATTGATGATGTCCTTGATGCTCTTGTCGTAAAGAGGGAGATTGATGGAAGTGCGAGACTGAAGGTAAGTTACGTTGATGACATCAATGTTGTGGTCTGGATAGCGATCCATCAAGTTCTTGCCTGGTTGATATGCCTCAGAATAACCATATATCACATTGCTTACATCCTCTTCATCTAGCAAATCTTGCATCTTCTTGTAAAGGTCGATGTAATCATCTTTGCTCAGTTGACAATACCATGATTTCCCATCGATAGGGAAGAGGTTGAGTACTACAGGAGCCTTAATGCCATAGTCATCTTGGAGGCTACCTAGGAAGTTGGCTACTTTCTTGGCATATTCCTCTAGTATGTCTTCATTGCCATTGTAGTTGGGTGCAGTCCAGTTCATGATGAGCAACCCACCTTTGCGGAAGTTTTTGAGTACATCTTCCTTGATACTCTTAAAGGGTATGCCATCTATGTTACTACTCTTTCCATTCTCTATTCCTGCCAATTCGTACCCATTGACGGCAGGACGGAAACCACAAATGGCTTGCATGTCGCATCTGTCGCTGTCGCATTGCCATCTGTTCCAACCGATTCCGGTCAGCGTACCATACATCTGTCCGATGAGTGTACCCTTGTTGGCGTATGCCTTGACATTGGTTTGTAGGTTCTCTGTGCGAGTGGTCAGACCGCTCATCGCTATTTCATCGTATGATTTCTTTTTCTTGTCGCCACATGATGTTGCACATGTGGCGACTGCGATGCCGATGAAACAGAATAATAAAAACTTATTGATACAATTCATCTTTGTTGTTCTTTTCTTCTACTTTGTTAGGTTCTGGCTTTACTCATTGTAAGCATTCTGCATTGCCTCTACTACAGTAGGGAGTGTCCACTGAGGAACGGTGCGGTCAGTTCCCTCGAAGATGCTCATCCAATAGAAAGTGGCAACGCCGTATGCCTTAGCCTGCTTTACGACGTCGGCAGCTTGGTCGGCAGCAGCCTGAATCTCGCTGGCAGAACTGTCCTTGCTGACGCTCTTGCTTCCGTGAGTACCATATTCACCGATGATGCAAGGAATGCCTTTGCTGATGAACTTATTGTTCAGACGGGTGAACATATCCTTGATTTCATTGCTGCAGGAAGCATCCCATTTGCCTTTCTGTGCAAACCAATCCCATGGAGCATAGGTGTGAACTTCTACGGCGATATGGCCATCCACCTTGTCGGTAGGGATGGTGAGGTTGCTCAATACATCATCACCGCAGGCTGCAGCATAGGTGCTGACGATGAGGTTGCGGGTCTCATTGTTGCCGCCGGTAGCACGCACAGCATTCACAAAGCTCTGGGCATAACCGTTCAAACCTTTGTAGCTGCTTGCATTCTTTGGCGCATTCCAAGTGTTGCTGGCATCGAGCATTTCGTTGTAACCTTCGAATACCAGGTGCTGGTCGTAGTTCTTGAAGCGGGTCGCAATCTGAGTCCAGAGACTCTCGAACTTCTCCTTGTTCTCTTTATAGTTAGCTTCATCAGCCTTGATCCAGTGCTTCACATCATCACTGTCAGCACCAGTATCATGGTGAACATTGAGGATGCAGTACATTCTGTTATCGATGACATAATCTACGATTTCCTGTATTCTGTTCATCCAGGCTTCATCCACGGTTCCATCTTCCTTCATGTGCTGGAACCAGGTTACAGGGATGCGGACAGAATTAAAACCGTTCTTCTTCAGAAAATCTACCATCGGTTTGGTGGTAGGTTCCTGTCCCCAAGCTTTCTCGAAATCAGTAACCGAGTTTTTATTCATGTTCATCCACATGGCAACCGCATCTGTGCAGTTGCCGAAATTGGTACCGATGCCCATGTTCTTCACTGCATTCACAGCACTTTCCTCTACATAGTTGGCGTTCAGGTTTACCTGATCACGCGTAATCACATTCTTGCTGCTCATGGCTGCTTTCCACCAATCGTTGGATGGTATGTTGCTTCCATACCAAGGCATGAAGAAGCTCCATTTTGCACCGGCATTCCATGCCTCGTCAATGCCAGCTGTAGCTGTGTTGCTGTTGGCTTCAGTTCCGCATTCTGCCAGGGCTATCAATTTGCCAGGGTAGCGAGCCTGAATCTCCTTGAATTCCTGTGCCTGCTTGGTAGCATCATACCCATAGAGGTCGCGACCGATGATATCTACATACTTATCGCCAGGATACCAATCGGCATCATTATTATAGGTATTGGCATCACCATTGTAATTCTGTGTAGTCCAAGCCCATATCAGGTTGTGGATGCCTTTAGTTTGGAAGTAATCAAACATGGTCTGCCAAAGCTTCTTGTAAGTTTCAGCACCATCATATCCCCACCAGAACCAGGACTTGCCCCAGCTGGCACCTGATTTCAGACAGGCATTGCCGGCTGCCTCGTGGAAAGGACGCCAAATGGCAACAACGCCTGCATCCTGCAACTTCTGCAGAACTTCCACCACCTTGTCCATCTCCTGATAGAACCATTTGTTCTCCCAAGAGCCGGCTGTAAATACGTTGGCTGCTTTGAAGGATGTTTCTGAAGGGGTGCAGGTCACACCGCTACCATCTGTTCCTGGAACTGTGCTTTCTGTCTTAGGCACATTGAAGTGCCACATCAGCGATACCAGTCCGCCCTGGTCTGCCCAGTTGGTGACAGGGGTGATGTCGTTGTAGTTGATCCATCCGTTGGAACCCTGCTTAGGAACATAGATATGGATGAAATCATAGCAGTTCATGGCTGGATATTTGCCTGTTGCTTTATAAATCTTATCTGCTTCCTGGGTGTTCCAGTTAACGTTGGCGATGACCGAAGATATGGTCTTGCTGCCATAATTCAACTGTAGATATTTGTAGAGTCGCTTGGTCTTGTCTGTAGCAGAAGGGTCAGCGAGATTCACATCACCCACTTCGCTTTCGTGATAGATAGAGAAGGAGATGTTGTTGATGTCGTTGATGTCGTAGGTCTCGAAAGCACCAAGGTCTTCATATCCCGTCATCACGAATCCTACTTTACCGTCTGCAGAGTGTGTGATTTTTGAAACAGGAGTCTGTCCGTCTGCTGTCAGATCCCAGACTTGCGATGTTCCGTTTCTCATGTTGATGGTCAACTTGTCCCCCTTAGTCTGTGCCAAGGCAGTGAATGAAATTATTACTGCCAGGAGTGAGAGTAATATTTTTTTCATTGTCTTGCTACTTTGATGGATTTGTTATTGATTTTGATAATATATACGCCGTGGGTCAGTTCATCCAGTGGGATGATGGTCTTGTCGCCGGCGAAAATAGGAGAGAGGCTTACTGCCTTTCCGTCGAGTGCGAAGGCACTTACTTTGTTGTTGGTGCCATCCACGATGATGCGGTCACCTTCGAGGGCAAATTTGTTGTTCGCTTCTACTTGTTTGATACCGGTAGTTGTTCCATAGGTGAAGGTAGAAACCTTCCACAATTCATAACTGGCGGTAGTGGCAGTGGAAGTCACAGTCATCTTGTCATTTCCGAAGGTTACTTCTGGTAGAGTACTCAGTGCAAACTCTATCTTGCTACCATCGTTGAATGATACGAACAGCGACTTGCCATCTGCAGCTTTGGCTGAGATGAAACTCAGAGCTATCAGTAAGGATAATGCTATTTTCTTCATATCGGGTTAATGTTTGGGTTTTAATTAAAAATGTGGCGCAGTTGATATAACTACGCCACAAATTTACAAATTATATTTCACATAAATGCGTCTTTTATGTTAAATATATCTATCTTATGGGAGGATGGCAATCTTGGTTACATTCTTCAGGTCGCCCTGGAGGATGAAGGCTGTATCACTCCAACCGTCAGAGATACTGTTTACTGCTTCCATCATGGCTGCATCGAATACCTTCACAACACAGTTCTGGTCACCATTCCAGTCGGCTACAGTATCAATACCGCCCCAGTTGGCGTTGTTGATCTGAACCTGACCGGTAGCTCCTGCTTCCTTATAGAAGAGCATCTTGGAACCTACCTTGACACCCATCTTGATGAGGTCAGTCTTCATGATGCGGAAACGACCGCTGTCATCCCATGTAAAGTTATATGGATACTTGATGGCGCTGTTGTCCATGTTGGTTGTGATAGTAGCGATATCCTTTTCTGCAGGAACCACCTTGAATTCAGGACCCTCAATCTTGTTGCCGTCTGGGTCTTCCATCATAATCTTGTAGGTACCAACTTCTGCATTAGCAGGAACCTGGCATACAATCTCTGTATTGGTACGAGAAGTATAGCGGTTTACCTTGTAAGAACCGATATAGAGGTTCTGGATGTTCTGGAAGTTCTTACCTGTGATGGTAATTTTTGAACCTGCGATAGCCTCACCTGGTGTAACAGATGCAATAGCTGGATCTGTAGCAGCCTTGATACTCAGCTGACCATCGATGTTGACAGTAGTACCATTCTTTAAGTTGAGTTTGAAGCCTGAACCGGCGCAAGCTGTAGGAACTGTTACTGCGATGGCATTGGCGGTACCCTTGAAGTCTGTTACGGTCTGCTCTACATCGCCTGGGAATGTTACGCTTTGTACGAGGTCGAGGTTAGTACCTTTGATGATGGTTCTTTCGCCAGCAGTAATAGCAGCAGGGTTGCAGGCTGTAACAGTTGGTTTGACCAAAGTGTAAGCTACGGTAACAGTCTTGCCATTTGCCAAGCTCAAAGTAATGTTACCTTCCTGTGCGTCTTCAGGTACGATAGTAGTTACCTTGTCTGCTTCTACCTTGCTCAGTTCAGACTTAGCTGCGTTAGGGAACGCGATGCCTGTGATCAAGTCCATATCCTTACCTGTAATAGTAAGTTCTGCACCATTTTTGATAGGTGATGGGGTAGCAACTAAATTGGTAGGTACGACCGTCTCAATTTTACCGAAGCTAATAGATGTACCATTCTTAGCGATAGCCTTAACTTCGCCATCTGTTGCTGTAGCAGGAAGTTCGAATGTGATTTCTGTTGCAGACTGTGACTTGAAATCTTTAGCCTCAATTGTTGCACCATTGAGTTCGATACTTGCAATCAAGTCAAGTGCAGTTCCCTTCAAAGTCTCGATTTCTCCAGCTTTAATCAAAGTCTTGGCGATTGCATTTTCTGGATCGATTTCTGGTCCATTAATTGTAATCTCACCTTCTGAGTACATATAGTTATCACCATCGCTGATTTGGAATCTACCATTGTTAGCTTCAGCAGGGATCGCTAATGAAATCAGATAACGTGTATGGGCGGTAAAATCTTCTGCATCTACTGTTGTTCCGTTATTAAATATAACAGATGTAATATTGTTGAGGTAGTCACCTTCTATAGTGAGAATATCGCCTACTTTACCTACTTTGTTCTCTTTGTCTTCTCCTATATAGAAGCCTGTGAACTTTAAGTCCTCGATGTAGGTGATAGGTGTCAAAGTTTGAATTTCACCATTCTTGGCGGTCTTCAATGTGATGATACCTGTTTCACATTTCTCGGCAGGTACTTCGATGTTGATTTCTGACTTTGTACCAGAAGTGACAATATTTATGCTGGTAATTGGGTCTGCGCCAGGAAGGTCTATCTCTGTAATTTGATCTAGGTTGCTTCCTTTAAAGGTCAAGACTCCACCACGTACTACTGGGTTTGGGCCATAAGACAACAATGAAATCTGGTTGCCATACTGGTCGGTGTTCAAGTCGTCTCTGTCACAAGACGTAAACATGAAAGTACTGCATATTAACATCAGTACAAACCAGAAGAATTTTTTATTTTGTCTTTTCATAATGATCGACTTTTAAAAGTTTTTGATATGCTGGCAGTAAAAAAACTGCCAGCACATTTGTTTTATTCATTTATTGGACAAATTCGGATATTGTCAATACAGATAGTAGGAGAGCATGTCTCAGACTCGGTCTTGTATGGTCCTGTGTAGAGGAACATAGTCATACCAGTAAGGTTCTCAAACTTGAAACTATTGCTCAAAGAATTTCCATATCTGTCATACTTGAAATCTTTCAAAGGAATAGATACAGTCTGCCATCCAGAAGTTGTGAATGTAGATTTTTCTGTTCCATACCAAGGTGTCCAAAGAGCACGAGGGAAGGTGTCGTCAGAAAGGTAGCTATTTGTAGCTGTAGCGAATGTCACCTGGTCATTGCCTGTTAAGTAAACTTGTAGAGACAAGCCTTTCCATTCATTAGGAACATTGACTTCGAACTTCACTTGCATATTGTCTAGATCTTTCCACTTCATCAATGTGTTCAACTCTGGATAACCTGCACTAGGTTCTGGCCAATAGTTGAAAGAATAGTCATCTTCTGCAAAAGAGTCGAAGTTGACATCAGAACCACCTAAGTACAAGTAGTTGCCGTCCAAAGGTGTTACACCTTCAATGTCATTTCTTGGGTGACCATTACGCCAACCGTGACCTGATGCCAATGCTTCGTCACCATCATCGTCCCAATCAAAGAGAATGTTGCGATCGTCACGGAAATAGAATTGCGACTTGCTCTTGCCATACATACTCTCTACAGTGACAAAGCCTTTCTGTGCTCCTTCTGGAACGACGAATGTTACTTCTGTTTTTGAAATGCTCTTGAAGTCGGTTACGTCCACATTACCAGGGAAGCTAATCTTGAGATGTGCATTCTCGTAATCCAACAAGTAGTCACCTTTCAAAGTAACAGTTTCACCATCTTTTGCAAACTCATTGTTCAAAGATGATACAACAGGATTTGGCACGAGTGTCTTGAAATCATATTCTGTACATTCGTTCTTGCTGTTGTACATGTAAATCTTGTTGGTTGGATTGTCTGTCAGTGTCGTTGGTACATCAACAAGCAAGGTGTGGTCTGTTATGAAACTTGTGTTCAGTATAGCCTCTTGGTCGTTGAAGAAAATCTTCTTGATACTTCTGAGGTTGTTACCCACCAAACAGATGTTAGTACCCATGTAAGCTCCAGTTAACATGGAGTCTTTCTTGGTGACATCGCTAAGACGGATGTAGTCAATAGAAGGGCTACCTCCTGCAACTTCATATTTGTCTGGTTCATCAACGCAACTGGTCAAGCTGGCGCTGCCCATCATTGTTGCACCCAGAAGAATGAAGCTTAGAACTTTATTGTTTAATTTCATAATGATTCTTTTTTGGAGATTCTACTTAATAAGCGAACTGTGAAATGTCTATGTGCTGAGGAGCCTCAAGCAAATGAGGGTTCTGTGTAGCATCCTCTGTAGGGAATGGAATAGTGAAACTACTCTGCTGAACATTCTGGTGTTTGCCAGGGTCGTCATTGTAGCGAACATCACTTGTTACATTCCATGGACCATTCTTGGCACCTTTGTTATACCATGTTTCGTACAAATCGTTCAAGCCATAGTATTCGTTACGCTTTTGGGCATTCAACTCTGCTATTGTAGCATCTGGATCATAGTAATATCTACGTACGAAGTCGTACCAACGATCACCCTCCAATGCCAATTCAAGACGACGCTCTTTCCATACATCTTCCCAAGTAATAGATGATGGGCGCTCGTAAGTCATAATGGCACGATTGCGAACCTTGAAGAAGGCGTCGATTGCTGAAGCATCTGTTGTAGAACCGCTGTTGCCAATCTTTGCTTCTGCATAAATCAAATATACGTCAGCAAGTCGTAACAATTGTGTGTAGTTGCCGTATGCCATGATGTCGAATGCACAGTTAATGTGCTTTTGGTGGTCGGCTGCATCACCTACTAGGTGCTTAGCGCAGTTGGCTCCAGTTGGAGTCTGCAACTCACCATTACCTTGGTGATTCTCGTATCCTTTATATACGTGTTTAAGGAAGTCGAATCCACCACAGTCTGTATAGAAGTAATCATAAACATCACCAGCCATCATCATGGTAGCTTTACGTCTGATGTCAGTGTTGTTGCGGGTTTGGCTTGTTGGGTCTTCACCGAAAGCCTCTATTAAGTCAACAGATGGACCAGCCCATCCTCCCCATGTGTTACCAGTTTCGTCGAAACCTGCAATGGCTAGGTCGCTCTGCAAAGAGTTCTGGCTTGTCCAAGGGTCACGTGTAGCTCTCCAATGCCAAGCTATCAAAGACTCAGGACCTTTGTATGCGCTATAGAACATAGCTGGGTAGTTGCTGGCACTTTCTAGCTGACGTCCACTGTTGTCTATGACATCTTTTGCATATTTAGCTGCATTGTCCAAGTCTTCCTGGTTGCGCTCATGTTTTGTAGTCTTGATGTAAGAGCTACTGCCTCTTTCGTATGTGGTGCTATTGGGATCGAAACCAGCTTTGGTGAGATATACCTTTGCTAGTAATCCTTCTGCACTGTATTTATCGATTCTTCCTAAACCAGTAGCATCTCTCTCAGGCAAAAGTTCGATTGCTTTTTTGAGTGTCATGACAATGTAGTCATATACATCCTCAATGTTTGCCTTGTACTGGTCGTTGTATGTGCCAGCACCGATGATGTCTGTGTTGTTGTGGATGATAGGCACTGCACCAAATGTACGAACCAAGTAGAAGTATGCCATGGCTTTCCACGTAAGGCATTCTCCCATACAAGCGTTTCTTACGCTCTCGCTTACGCCCTTCGCACCTTTCAATTTGTCATAGATGGTATTGGCGTATGCATTGACAGTCCAAAGAGAATAGGACATATCTTTAAGGTTGGCATTGTTGGCTGATACGTTGCAATTCCAGTACTGCGTTTCTTCACTACCATACCAATAGTAGTTTCCTGACATCACTTCTCCTACTTTAAAGAAGCCACGCTGGAAGTCGTACCATGGCATACTATAGAGTGCATTTGCTCCTTGATAACACTCGTTGTCTCCACTGTAGAAAGTATCTGCATTGTAGTTTGAGTTGTCTGGCTGATCCAAAAAGTCGCCGCAAGAAGACAAGCTCATTCCGAGGAGAACAGCGCAAGTTGCTGCTTTGAAATTATTATATTTTTTCATAATGATTCTTTCTTTAATTGTTTAGAATGCAAGGTTGAGACCGAAAGAGTAAACGGTTGGTGATGGATAACGTCCATTATCTACACCAAAGCTATAACCATTTGCGTCTGATGTGCTTGCTCCAACTTCAGGATCGTAGCCCTTGTAGCCTGTGATGGTGAAGAGATTCTGGATGTTGGCATAGACTCTCAAGCTCTCGATATGAAGGAAACGTACATACTTCTTAGGTAATGTATAACCTAAAGTGATGTTCTTCATTCTCAAGTATGAGCCATCCTCTACGTATCTATCGCTGATAACTGTTGAGTTGCCAGCAGGGTCACCAATAGCCAAACGTGGAATGTTGGTCAATGGGTTGACGACTCGTACGTTATCTACGTCATCATACCAATTATATACGAGGTTAGCATTGTTGCCCTTGTAGCCCATGCTATAATCCTTGTTAGGATCGATTGGCGCCAACTGTGCGTGGTTCTTTACCGAAGCACTTTGGTTTACCCACGCATTGTTCATACGGCTCATGCTGATATTGAGGTAGTTCATTACCTTGTTGCCAACAGAACCACTGACGAACAATGTCAAATCAAAGTCCTTATAGCGGAAGGTATTGGTCCAACCAAACGTATATTTTGGTTGTGGATTACCAATGTATGTCTTGTCGTGATCATCGATAACACCATCTGGTTTGCCGTCAGGACCTGAGATGTCTTTGAATTTGAGGTCGCCTGGCCAAACAGTAGTACCCTTGCTAAGTGCTCCTTCCTTATAAGTGGCAGGCTTTGGTGAGTTCTTGATATCTTCGTAGTCTTTGTAAACGCCATCTGTAACATAGCCCCAGAATTGATAGAGAGGCTTACCGATATTACTAACGCAAACTACATCGTTCCATTGACCATAGCCGATGATGTTGGCATTGGTTGTGCCGCTAAGTCCCACTAATTTGTTCTTGTTCCAAGAAATGTTGAACTCAGAATCCCAAGAGAAATTCTTGGTAGAAATAGGGTGTGCATTGATTGTCAATTCAAGACCCTTGTTCTCAATCTGTCCAAAGTTACCCCAAGGCGCATTCAGTCTAGAAGCAACATTTCCCTGAGTACCCATATATGATGGCAACTGCAATGGCATCAACATATCATTTGACTTCTTGTTGTACCAATCGAGTGTTATGTTCAACTTGTCATTGAAGAATCCAAGGTCAAGACCGATATTGGTTTGTTCCTGAGTCTCCCATTTAATGGAGGTGTTAGGAATGTTGGTAGGACGATAAGCAACGCTAGTCTGACCAACGAGGAACTTGGTAACGGTAGTACCCCATTTGTATGGACCGATATTGGCATTACCTGTCTGTCCCCATCCTATACGAATTTTTCCATTGCTCAACCATTTGTTAGCAAACTGCATGAATTTCTCATTGCTGAATCGCCAACTTGCAGCAAATGAATGGAAAGAAGCCCAGCGATTCTTAGGACCGAAGTTGGAGCTACCATCACGACGGAACGTATAGGTTGCCAAATAGCGATCATCGTAATTGTATGTCTCACGAGTGAAGAATGAAGACATGGTCGTTACACCAAAACCAGACTTGATGGAAGGGGTGTTGGAACCTAAAGATGGCAGATGAATACTATTGTTTGGTAACTTGGTGCCAGACTGATTTGTATAATCCCAATCGCTTTTCCATGCTTCTTGACCCACCATGGCTGTGAATGAGTGCTTGCCAATCTTGCCATTATATGTAAGATAGTTCTTCAACTGCCAGTATTTGCTATTGTTCTTCTGCCAACTTGAGCTGTTGGTGTCTTGTGTCCAGTTTCCTAGTATGATGGTTGGTGTAAATACTTCGGCATCACTCCATGACAAGTCGTAACCTAATTCTGCATGCCATACCAAATTCTTGATAGGTGTAATGTCTGCAAAGATATTTCCTGTCAACTTGTTACGTTTCATTCCGATATCTTTGCTTAGGGCTAATGCGATAGGGTTTGGAGATGTCCAACCATTACGTACAACAGAAGTGTAGTTTCCATCTACGTCATAGATAGAAATGTCTGGAGGTGTTGTCAAAGCATAAGTGATAACACCTTCTGTACCGTCAGCGTGCAAAAGTCTTTCTTTGGTATGAGTATAAGTTGCATTTAAGCCAAGTTTCAACCAGCTCTTGAGCTGAGCATCTAAGTTGGTGCGGACGTTCATACGTTTAAAATTAGAGCCGATGATGGTACCATCTTGGTCCATCATACCACCACTCACGTAATATTTAACCTTGTCTGTACCACCTTGTGCAGCAACTTGATGTTGATGTTGGAAAGCAGTGCGGAATACTGCGTCTTGCCAGTTAGTACCTCTGCCGAGAATAGAAGGATCGGAGAAATCAGTACGAGCTTGGTCTTGTCTGATCCAACCATTTGTCACAAAGTCGTTGTAGTATTCAGAGAACTCACGTAGGTTGAGAATGTCAATACGTTTACCTTGGTGTTGCCATGCCACCATACCATCGTATGTAAATTTTGCCTCTCCAGTTTTACCTCTCTTAGTAGTGATGAGAACGACACCGTTTGCACCCTGTGCACCATAAATGGCAGTGGCAGAGGCATCTTTTAAGATTTCCATGCTTACGATGTCGGCAGGGTTGATAGTTGACATAGGAGAAACTGTAGATACAGAACCATTTCCTAAGGCATCACCTAAACCGAGGTTACTACCACTTGAACCTCCTCCTTGGAAGATAACGCCATCAATGACGTAAAGTGGTTCGGCACCAGCATTGATTGTTGCTTGGCCACGAACACGAATTGAAGTAGAAGAACCTGGGGCACCTGAAGTCGCAACTGATGTCACACCTGCAACACGACCTTGGAAACTCTGGTCGAGGTTAGTAATAATAGAACCTTTGATTTTGTCTTCACCCATTGAAACGGAGGCACCAGAGATGTCGCTCTTCTTCATGGTACCATAACCGACAACAACCACTTCGTCAAGGCTGTTGTTGTCCTCTGCCAATGTAATGTCGTACTTGTTTTGCCCCCCCCACCTTAAAGGTCTTGGTGACATAGCCTACGTAAGAAATTTCTATCGTCTGACCAGCAGACACATTGATAGAATAGTTACCGTCCATGTCGGTAACGGTAGCATTGCTTGTACCTTTTACTTTTACTGTGGCACCGATGATAGGCCCCATGGCATCAGTGACGGTACCAGTGATTTTCTTGGTTTGTTGAATAGCCTGATTGGTTGTAATCTGGGCTGCGAAAGTTTGCTGAGGTGAGATGCCGAGGAGACTCAAGGCAGCTATTCCAGCAAGCAACTTTTCTCTACTTTTTGAATTCATACATTCTTTTTGTTAGTTGGTTAAAACTTCTTGGTACTCATCTTTAGAGTTCCAAGATTAAGTAAGATTCTCTGTTGTCTTCCTTGCTCTGATAGGGTTTGGAAAGCGAGGAGAGAAGCTCTAGGTTATTCTACTTTGTTTCATTGTTGTGATTGTTTATATTGTTGTTAATGTTATTTTCTTTAAGTTTCTTATTTAGGCTTTTGTATTCGGTTGCAAAGTTATTACATTTTTGCATATTTCATTTCATATATTTTGCTTATTGCTGATACTTTTTTGCAAAAGTGCAATTTTGACTCTTTTCTTTGTTGTATAGGGTGTTTCGCTACACTTATTATTCAAGATTGGGGCATGTGCTGAGTGTTGTTATTGTATCAGTTGTGCCATTTTTTTATAATACCTCTTGTGTGTTGCAGCAGAGTATAATAAATGTACCCGTTCTTATTTATATATATGCAAGATGGATGGGGCGTAAATCTCACATAGATTGTTTAGGTTGCCCATGTTGAAGGATATTCATGTGTGATTCATGAGCTATCAGTTTGGATGAAACCAGGAAAACGATAACTTCTCTTTGGTGATTTCTCTGCTTGAGTCATGTTCTGGCTCTATCGTTTGCTAGACAAAATCCACAACTTTTTTCAACTTGCAAAGAAAGTATAAGCAATTAGCAAAATAGTACAAAGATATTTCTGATTTTTGCTTTATCTTTGCAACCGAATAACAAAGATAGATAACTAACATGTCTAACCTGGCATTTCTTTGCCAATCATTTTAACAACAAACAACGAACTATGAAGGATTTTAGGTTAATAATTATAGGTATCCTCTTCTGTGTGCTAGGCTCCTTGAGCGTTAGCGCACAGATAAGAGGCTACAACATCGTAGTGAGCGTGGCTCCTGACCATCAGGACTGGAACTACAAAGTGGGTGAAAAAGCCAATTTCGTGGTGAATGTGCGCAAGTCAGGCACATTGCTCGACAATGTAAAGGTTGATTTCGAGGCGGGGCCTGTGATGTATCCAGACGTGAAGAAAAATATCACCCTAAAGGATGGAACGATGAAATGGAGCGGTGCTATGAAGACTCCAGGCTTCTATCGCTTGAAAGTGATTGCTCATGTGGGAGGTAAGGACTATGAGGGACTTTGTACTGCATCCTTCTCTCCGGAGAAAATCAAACCTTTCGCTCAAGAACCTAAAGATTTCGATGCTTTCTGGCAGAAAGCCTTGAGCGAGGCTCGTCAGACCGGATTGAATCCTACCAAACGACTTCTCCCTGAACGTAGCACACAGGATGTGAACGTATATGAAATCAGCTATAACAACAACCGTTGGGGCTCCAAGATGTATGGTATCTTGAGCATTCCTGTGAAGCCAGGCAAATATCCTGCTTTGCTCCGTGTGCCCGGTGCTGGCGTTCGCCCTTACTATGGCGATAACTATACTGCTGCAGGCAAGTGCATCGTGCTGGAAATTGGCGTACATGGCGTACCCGTGACGATGGAGCAAAAGATATATGATGACCTTGCCAATGGTGCTTTGCAAGGATATTGGAACACCAACTTGGACGACCCGGATCGCAATGCCTACAAGCGTATTGTGACAGGTGCTGTACGTGGTGTTGATATGCTTGCTTCCCTTGACGAGTGGGATGGCAAAACCCTCGGGGTGACTGGTGCTTCACAAGGTGGTTTCCTCTCGCTCGCAGTGGCAGCCCTCGATAAGCGTGTCACTTTCCTTGGTGCTATCCACGATGCCATGTGCGACTATGAGGCTGAGCTTCACGGAGTTGCAGGCGGTTGGCCTCACTACTTCTACAAGGCTGAGGGTAAGCTTGGCTTGGCTGAAAAGGAAGTGAAACTCACGGAGGTGGAGAAGGCTCGTGTGGCTGGTGCTCGTTATTATGATGGGGTCAACTTCGCTCGTCGCATCACTGTTCCGGCTTGGTTTAGCTTCGGTTACAATGACGAGGTGGTTCCTCCAACTTCTGCTTATGGACTCTATAATACTATTCAGGCTCCAAAGTCGTTGAGCGTTTATCAGATGACGGGTCATTACTGGTATCAGGAGCAGTATGATGAGTGGCAAGATTTCTTGACCAAGCAGTTGATGAAATAGAATATTTACTAAACTTCAATATATACAATATGACAATCAAAAGAATGTTGATGGGGGCTTTCTGTTGCCTCGCTTTGCAAGGAGCGTATGCTCAGTGTTGTTCTCCAGCGAAACAGTTGATGAAGCGCTTGAGCGTTTTGCAAGAGAAGGGTATCATGCTCGGACACCAGGACGATCCTGTGTATGGCACTACTTGGAAATGGGACGAGGGAAAGAGTGACGTGCTCTTGACCGTAGGTGATTATCCTGCCATCATGGGTTTCGACTTGGGTAAGCTCGAACTGGATAGCAAGGAGAATCTTGACGGCGTGCCTTTCGATCGAATGCGCCAAGAGATCATCGCTCAGCACCAGCGTGGTGGCATCGTCACCTTGAGTTGGCATCCTTGGAATCCGGTGACTGGCGAGAATGCTTGGGATCCTAAGGGCGATGCGGTCAAGGCGGTGCTCGAAGGCGGTGCTCAACAACAGAAGTTTGAGTCTTGGCTCGGCAAGGTGGGTCAGTTCATCAATTCTTTGAAGACTGCCGATGGCAAGAAAGTACCAGTGATATTTCGACCATGGCATGAGATGAACGGCGGATGGTTCTGGTGGGGTGCCAATAGTTGCACTGCATACCAGTATAATATGCTGTATATCAAGACTTATGTTACTTTGATGAAGGCTGGCTGCAACAACATCGTTTGGGCGTGGTCACCTAATCTGAGTGACAAGAAAACAGTGGAAGCTTTCTTGGAGCGTTATCCAGGAGGTGACTTCGTTGACCTCATCGGCGTTGACATCTATGAGTTTGACAATGATGACGCCAACTATCAGAAGAACTTGCAGGAGACCTTGGATGTCATGAAGCTCGCTTCGGAGAAGGTGGGCAAGATGGCAGCCTTGACAGAGACTGGTTGTCGTGGCATCTCTCAGAAGAAAGATTGGTTTACCAAGGCACTTTGGCCTGTGCTCCAGAACTATCAACTCAGCTATGTGCTCTTCTGGCGCAATGCTTGGGACAAGCCTGCAGAGGAAGCTTATCTGCCTGGCGTGAAGGATGGAGCTATCGTCAAGGACTTCAAGAAGTTCTATAAGGAGCCAAAGGTGCTTTTCGCCAAGGACATCGAGGCAGTGAAGCCTTGTTGCAAGAAAGCGGAAGGAAAATCTTGCTGCAAGAAGGACTAATCCTTAAAACATCATAATAGTACGAATCATAATAAAATAATTAGTATATGACAACGTTTCAAGACAAAGTAAAGGCATTGCGTGCTCATCACGAGGAGTTGTTGAGCCGCAAGAACGAACCTGTAGAGTGGGGCAACGGCATCTACGAGAAGTACAAGAACCCTATTTTGACAGCAGAGCATACTCCATTGGAGTGGCGTTACGACTTCGATGAGAAGAGTAATCCATACTTGATGCAGCGCATCATGATGAATGCTACGCTCAACTCTGGTGCCATCAAGTGGAATGGCAAGTATCTGCTCGTGGTACGTGTGGAGGGAGCCGACCGCAAGAGTTTCTTCGCTGTGGCTGAGAGTCCTAACGGTATCGACAACTTCCGTTTCTGGGATGAGCCTATCACTATGCCTGAGGATATCGTGCCTGCTACCAATATCTATGATATGCGCTTGACTGCCCACGAGGATGGTTACATCTACGGCGTATTCTGTGCTGAGCGTCACGATGATAGTCAGCCTGGCGACCTCAGCGCTGCCACTGCTACAGCTGCTATCGCCCGTACCAAGGACTTGGTCAACTGGGAGCGTCTTCCTGACTTGAAGACCAAGAGCCAGCAGCGCAATGTGGTATTGCATCCTGAGTTTGTGGATGGCAAGTATGCCTTCTACACTCGCCCACAGGATGGTTTCATTGATACAGGCTCAGGCGGCGGTATCGGTTGGGCACTCGTTGACGACATCACCCACGCTGAGATTACAGAGGAGAAGATTATCAACGCACGTCATTATCATACCATCCAGGAGGTAAAGAACGGTGAGGGACCTCATCCTATCAAGACCGACAAGGGATGGTTGCACTTGGCACATGGTGTACGTGGTTGCGCCAGCGGTCTCCGCTACGTGCTCTATATGTACATGACTTCCCTTGAAGATCCTACCAAGGTGATCGCTGAGCCAGGTGGTTACTTGCTTGTACCTGAGGGTGGCGAGTATATCGGCGATGTGATGAACGTAGTCTTCGCCAATGGTTGGATAGCTGACGAGGATGGCAAGGTGTTCATCTACTATGCTTCCTCTGATACTCGTATGCATGTGGCTACATCTACCATCGACAAGTTGGTGGACTACTGCATGAATACTCCAGCAGATGGTTATCGCACTGCCTTGAGCGTGGAGACCATCAAGGCATTGGTAGCCAAAAACAAGAAGACTTTGGGCAAGTAATGTTTTCGTGTATAAGAGTAAAAGATGATTAGTTATATACCTCCATGCGGGAGGAAAGGTTAGTCGTCTTTAGGAAAAAGATATTCGGGATACCTTCTTTCTCGCTTCTTCGGGAGTGAGGAAGAAGGTTCTTTTGCGTATGCCCATCGGTGGCATGGATAGAAATGATAAAATAATAAATGATAAATAATAAATAGTAGATAAATGGCAAGTTTAAAAGAAAAAATAGCGTATGCTATGGGTGATGCCGCTGCGGGTGGCATTGTATGGAAGGTGATGTCTATCGCTTTTCCACTGTTTTTTACCAATGTGTTCGGTCTCTCTTTTGCCGACGCTGCGGTTCTGATGTTGATAGCACGTATGTTTGATGTGGTTACCGACCCATTGATGGGTAGCTTGGCAGATCGTACCCAGTCACGTTTCGGTACGTATCGTCCATGGCTTATCTTTGGCGCTATTCCTTTTGGATTGATTTTCGCCTTGTTGCTTTATACGCCAGACTTAGGACCTGTGGGCAAGCGCATCTACGCTTATACCTTGTATCTCCTGATGATGGCTGTCTATACGATGGTGAATGTGCCATACGGTTCGCTCCTGGGTGTGATGACCGAGGATGATGACGAGAAGAACCAGTTCTCATCTTTCCGTATGGTAGGTGCTTATGCCATGGGTTTCATCACCTTGCTTTCTTTCCCTTATCTCCAGAAGTTTGTAGGGGGCACGGATGCGCATCAGTATGCTGTGATAGGTGCCGTGCTCGGTATCATCGCTGCTGTGATGACCTTGGCTTGTGGACTCTTGACCAAGGAGCGTCTGCAGCCTAAGCGTGCGGAGAAGTTCTCCTTCCACCAGTTTGTCGATCTCGTTCACAACAAGGCTTGGCTCTATATGACTGCTATCGCCGTATGCACCAACTTCTTCAATGGTTTCCGCTATGCCGTAGCTGGTTATATGTTTGAGTACTGCTTGCATGGCAACGTCACTGTCGAGGGTTTGATTATCAACTATACCGTGTTTATGGCTTTCGGTGAGGTTACTTGTATGATTTTTGGTGGTGTTTCTCCTTGGTTTACTCGCAAGGTGGGCAGCAAGCGCATGGCTTTCTTCTGGGCTTCAGCACTTTGCTTTGTCCTCTCCGTCCTCTTCTTCTTCATCCCGATGAGTCCTGACTATATCTGGGTGATGATAGGTTTGGTGATCCTTACTTCCATTGGCATCGGCATCTACTCTCCTTTGATGTGGTCTATGTATGCCGATGTGGCCGACTACCATACTGAGGAGTTTGGAACTTCAGCTACTGGTTTGATCTTCTCTTCTGGTACGATGTCACAGAAGTTTGGTACCGCCATCTCCGGTTCTCTCATCGCTCTCTTGTTGGGTTGGGCGGGAGCTAATATGATTACGGATGCGATGGGCAACACGATGATCGACCCTGCCTCTGTCACCGACTCTGTGCTGACGATGGTATGGTCATTGTTCTCCTTGTTCCCAGCCGTCATCGCCTTGTTGCTGATGGCGCTCACCTGGTTGTTCCCTATCAAGAAATAACTTTCAACTAAATACCGCTATGGATAATTTGAAACAAGCAATGAGGGATGTGCTAGAGAAGAACATCCTCAATTATTGGATAGACCATGTGACCGACCATGAGAATGGTGGTTACTATGGTCGTGTGGATGGCAGAGAGCAGGTACACCCTGAAGCAGAGAAGGGAGCCATCATGAATGCCCGCATCTTGTGGGCTTTCTCTGCTGCCTATCGTGTCATCGGTAAGCCTGAGTACCTGGAGGCTGCCACAAGAGCTAAGAACTACGTGCGTGATCACTTCCTCGACAAGGAGCAGGGTGGTGTCTTCTGGAGTGTGGATTACAAGGGCAATCCTTTGGACACCAAGAAGCAGACCTATGCCATTGGATTCACCATCTATGGTATGTCGGAGTATGCTCGTGCCACCGGTGACAAGGAGGCACTCGACATCGCCATCTCTCTGTATCATGACATCGAAAACCATGCTTTCGACAGTAAGAACAATGGATATATTGAGGCGTTGAAACGTGACTGGCAACCTATCGCCGACATGCGACTGAGCGACAAGGACGAGAATGGCAGCCGTACGATGAATACGCACTTGCATATCATCGAGCCTTACACCAATCTCTATCGTGTGTGGAAGACTCCGGAACTGGAGAAGAGTATTCGCAACTTGCTCGACATCTTCACAGATAAACTCTTGAACAAGCAGACTTACCATCTCGACCTCTTCTTCAATGACGAGTGGGAGGGCAAGCGCAATATCGAGAGTTTCGGTCACGACATCGAGGCTTCCTGGTTGCTTCACGAGACAGCTTTGGTCTTGGGCGACAAACAAGTGCTTCAGAAGATAGAGAAGATTATCCGCCGTATCGCTGATGCTGCTGACGAAGGTTTGCGTCCAGACGGCAGTATGGTATATGAACACTGGAAGGATGATGACAAGTACGACTTGCAACGCCAGTGGTGGGTGCAGTGTGAGAATATCATCGGACATATCGACCTTTACCAGTATTTCCGTACGGAGGAGTCTCTGGAGGTTGCCATCCAGTGCTGGAACTATGTGGCTAAGCATCTCTTGGATGCCAAGAATGGAGAGTGGCACTGGGCAGTGCTCGAAGATGGTAGCCTAAATCTTGATGATGACAAGGCTGGCTTCTGGAAGTGTCCTTACCACAACAGCCGTATGTGCTTGGAACTCATAGAAAGAGAGTACTAATAGTTTCTCTCTTGTATAAGCATCTCGATGTATGATAAAAAACCTCGGGACTTTTTTGTAATTTCCTCCCGAGGTTTTTATAAAAAAGTCCCGAGGTTTTTATGATAGCGTAACTATATTGTAATTAGTCGAAGGGCAATGCC
>ULYL01035722.1_pt1 | contig 19979 bp, 20 predicted proteins | sample 1962211 | NCBI WGS metagenome assembly ULYL01 (sample SAMEA4835864, study PRJEB28245) | human gut metagenome | biome: gut microbiome; material: fecal sample | place: Denmark | collected 2008
AAAAATGCGTCGGATTTTAAACGGATTTTGAACACCCTACCCTTCAGGGCGTGTGAGGAAAAACTTACGAAACTTCAATAGTCTACTTACACTAAATTTTCATGCTTTTCAAGTGTTTTGTGAGTAATATGTGAGTAAAATAGACAAACAAAGATGACGGTTTTTGCACCTATCATAAGATTATCCGAAAGAATTTTAGTAATTTTGCAGCCAAAAATGAGAAAGATGGAAAATAACGATATGAAATGGAAGACACTCTCGCAACGCTATCTGATAGAGAAACCTTGGCTCACAGCAAGGGTTGACAAGGTGGAGTTGCCGACAGGAGCTGTCATTGACGAGTATTATGTGTTGGAATACCCCGACTGGGTGAACACAATAGCCATCACGAAGGAAGGTAAGTTTGTTTTTGTGCGCCAGTACCGTTATGCCTTGGGCAAGACGGTGAACGAGTTGTGTGCGGGCGTTATAGAGAAAGGTGAGGAGCCTATGGCTGCTGCCAGAAGAGAGTTGATGGAGGAGACAGGATTTGGTGGTGGCAACTGGCAGGAATGGATGACTATTTCTGCCAACCCAAGCACACATACCAATCTGACTCACTGCTTCTTGGCGACAGACGTTGAACTGTTGAGTGAACAGCACTTAGATAAGGGTGAGGATGTGCAGGTGCGCATCTTTACACGCCAGGAAGTGGAAGATATGTTGCAGAAAGGCGAGGTTTGGCAGAGTTTGATGGCAGCCCCTTTGTGGAAGTATTTTGCCCTTAATCAATAAGGCTGTCGAGAAGTTATGTTTATAGTCATTCTGTTTATCTTTTTGGGAATCCTGTCGGGAGTTCTCTGTCGCAAGCTGTCGACAGGAGCACGCATCTCACACACCGATGTGGCTGCGCGATGGCAGGGCAGAATCGTCACCTGGCTCATCTGGCTGTTGCTCTTCCTGTTGGGCATTGAGGTGGGAAGCAACGAGATGATTGTGCGCTCTCTGCCCACGCTTGGTGTAGAGGCGTTGTTGCTCTCTTCGGCTGCCACCTTGGGCTGTTGTGTCTTAGCCTGGATGCTTTGGAGAGTTTCGAAGAACAATACTGTGCAGGAGGATGCGAAGAAAGAAACTTCTGCCGACAAAGAAGGGAATCCTGCCGAAAAAGAAGGCTTGCAAGGATCTTCTCTCATCCGTGGGCTGAAGGTGATGAAGGGAAGTCTCATTGTGGTGGGATTCTTCGTCATAGGCTTGCTGGGCGGAATAGAGAAGATGGTGCCTTCATGGCTTCTTGATGGAGACGTGAGTTTTGTGGCACTCTGTGGCTTGCTGCTCTTCGTGGGATTGGGCATCGGACTGAATCCGGAAATGAAGAAGGAGGTTCGTTCGTTGAGTCCTCGCATGGCATTGTTGCCTGTTGTCACGATAATAGGCTCGTGGTTGGGAGCGTTGCTGATATGGACAGTGCTTCACCGCACCCTGTCCGACTGCATGGCGATAAACAGTGGCTTCGCCTATTATTCGCTGTCGAGTATCTTCATCACCGAATATCGTGGTGCCGAATTGGGAACCATAGCCCTCTTGGCTAACATCATACGCGAGATGCTTACCCTGTTGGGTGCTCCGCTGATGGCCCGTTGGTTTGGTCCGCTGGCACCTATTTCTGCAGGAGGAGCCACCACGATGGACACCACCTTGCCCATTCTCTCGCAGACCGTGGGTCAGCGCTATATAGCTCTGAGCATCTATCATGGTTTTGTGGTCGACTTCACCGTGCCCTTTCTCGTCAGCTGGTGGTGTATGGTTTAATTTAAAAGAACTTGCGCAAATGGGGAAGTTAAAGAAGTTAAGTAAGAACAATTTATATAAGAAACATGATAAAAGCAGCATTATTTGATCTCGACGGAGTGGTGCTCGATACAGAGACCCAGTACTCCGTATTCTGGGGAATGATAGGTAAGGAATATCATCCAGAGTTGCCCGATTTCGCCCTTCGCATCAAGGGACAGACGCTGGTGCAAATCTACGATAAATATTTTTCCGATGATGCCGTCTTCGCCCATGTGGCAGACTATCAGGGCGTAGAAGCAGAGCAAGCCCGTATTACCCGCAGGCTCGATGAGTTTGAACTGCACATGAAGTACGACTATATCGTGGACTTCGAAGCCTTTGTTGCCGATCTGCGAGAGCATGGCGTGAAATGTGCCGTGGTGACCAGCAGCAACATGGCAAAGATGCGCAGCGTGTACGAGCAGCATCCAGAGTTGGAGTCTTACTTCGATCGTGTGCTTACCAGCGAGGACTTTGCCCGCAGCAAGCCCGATCCCGACTGTTACCTCAAGGGTGCTGCCTGCTTTGGTGCGAAACCAGAGGAGTGTGTAGGACTGGAAGACAGTTTCAACGGACTGCGTGCCGTGAGGGCATCGGGCGCATTCACCCTTGGACTTGCCACCACCAATTCGCATGAAGCCATCGCTCCATTTTCCGATTATGTGATCGATGATTATCAGGACTTTGGCTATGAAGACCTGTGCAAGGTGGTAGACGAGAGGGGCAAAAAGTGAAAAAAAAGGCTTTTTTCTTTGTAGTGTGCCTAAATAGCTGTAACTTTGCACCTGATTTCAAAAACAGACAAAAGAAAAATGGGATATTTATCGACTGACAAGAAGAAAATCACCACCAAGACCTTTGCTGAAATGAAGCAGGCTGGCGAGAAAGTTACTATGCTTACCGCTTACGATTTTACTACCGCAGGCATTATCGATTCAGCAGGAATCGACAGCATATTGATAGGCGACTCTGCCTCTAACGTCATGGCAGGCAATGCCAATACACTGCCCATCAGCGTAGACGAGATGATTTATCATGCCCGCAGTGTGACACGTGCCGTCAACCATGCTCTCGTGGTATGCGACATGCCCTTTGGCAGTTATCAGATAAGCCGTGAAGAGGCGCTGCGCAATGCCTGCCGAATGATGAAGGAGACAGGTGTGGACGCACTGAAGTTGGAAGGTGGTATCGAAATCATCGACACCGTGAAGTCGCTCATCGATGCAGGTATTCCTGTACACGGACACTTGGGACTCACCCCACAGAGCGTCAACAAGTTTGGCGGTTATGGCATCCGTGCCAAGGAGGAAGCCGAGGCTGAGAAGTTGATCAGCGACGCCATCGCCCTCGACAAGGCTGGCTGTTTTGCCATCGTTTTGGAGAAAGTGCCAGCCAAGTTGGCTGCCGAGGTGACACGCCAGGTAAAAGCTGTAACTATAGGTATCGGTGCAGGCGCTGGTTGCGACGGACAGGTATTGGTTTATGCCGATGCCTTAGGAATGACTCAGGGTTTCAAGCCAAAGTTCTTGCGCCACTTCGCCCATGTGGGTGAGGAGATGACCAAGGGGGTACAATCGTATGTCGATGCAGTGAAGACAGGAGGCTATCCTTCTGCCGAAGAATCTTACTAAAATAAAGTATGGATACACAGAATACACCAGTACATCTGAAGTTATGGCATCGTGAGTTCTGGATGCTGGCTCTTGCCAATCTGCTGCTCATGATGTCGGCTTATGGCTTGCTGCCCACCTTGCCTTTCTATCTGTTGGGCAGAGGACTGGACGGCATGCAGACAGGACTGGTTATGGGAATATATGGAGCAGGACTCTTTGCCCTGGGCGGGTTCTGCTCTTATTATGTTCAGCGCTATCGTCGCAACCATGTATGCCAGTACTCCATCCTGGGCTTGGTGCTCTGTATGGGCCTGGCTTATTATTTAGAGTTTGTGCTGGGAGTGGAGATGGAGTTCCGACTGTTGCTCTTGGTTCGTTTTGCCATCGGCGCCTTCTTGGGATTGGCAGCGATGGTACTGGGCAGTACGCTGGCGATAGACATCTGCGAGTCGTTTCAGCGCACGGCAGCCAATCACATCATAGCATGGTTTGGCCGACTGGCTTTGGCCATGGGACCTTTAGCAGCACTCATAGTCTACAGCTTCTGGGGCTATTGTTACATCCCCGTATTTTCGGGTGTGCTGGCACTTGCATCCTTTGTGCTGATAGCAATGGTGCGTTTCCCCTTCAAGGCCCCATCCGAGAAGATGCCACTGTTCAGTCTTGACCGCTTCTTCCTGCCGCAGGGCTTGCCTCTCTTTGTCAATCTGATACTCATCATGATGGTGGTTGGCGTGCTGTTGGCTCAGGTTCACAGTGTTACCTACTATGCAATGTTGTTGGCAGGACTGGCTATGGCAATAGTGGCTGAGCGTTTTGCCTTTGCCAATGCCGAACTGAAGAGTGAGGTGCTTACGGGTATCATCGTGCTGGCAGCGGCTGTGCTGATGGAGTTCACCCATCAGGCACGTGCACTCGATTACATGCAGCCAGCCATGATAGGCTTTGCCTCTGGCATCATCGGAAGCCGTTTTCTGCTTTTCTACCTCAAGCTGTCAAAACACTGTCAGCGAGGCACCAGCCAGAGTTCTTTCTTCCTGGCATGGGAGACGGGCATCTGTCTGGGCTTCCTCCTAAAGTTTGGTTTCCTCTCTTCCGACAGCAGCCGTGCGCCTTATGCGTGCTTGGGATTGCTGGTCATCAGCTTAGGGCTCTACAATTTCTTCGTACACCCCTGGTACATGAAACATCGCAACAGATAACTCCCCGAACTACTCATATATTTAGATAATAGCATTTAATCAAAACACTTAACCAATGAAAACTAAAACAAATCTCTTGGCAGCAGTATGTCTTGCATTCTGTTGCCTCACAGCGAACGCACGGCAGCTGAACTGCGGTTCGCATTCTCATTCCAAGGACGAAAATACGTGTCATCTGTCTTCTGTCGTAGAGCAGGAAAGGGTACGACTTCGCGACAGTATCCTTACTAACATTTCCGGTGCAAAAATAGCAGAAAAGACTCTGCTTATCAGCCGGTTGGGAGCTAAGAACGATGGAAAGACTGACTGCCGGGCTGCCTTTGCCAAGGCCATAAGGAAAGCTTCTGCCATGAAGGGAGCAAAAATTGTGGTTCCCGCGGGTACCTATTATATTAAGGGACCTATCGTGCTGGCCAGCAATGTCTGTATCGAACTGCAGAAGGGCGCCACACTGAAGTTTGCACCCGAGGAGAAGTATTATCCCGTGGTTAGCACCAGCTGGGAGGGAACTTTCCTCTATAACTATTCGCCCTTCATCTATGGTTATGGATGCCATGATGTAGCCATTATCGGCGAGGAAACCATCGACGGAAACGCCATGACGACTTTTGCCCAGTGGCGACCCAAGCAGAAACTTGACAAAGACTTGAGCCGCAAAATGAATCATGAGGAGGTGGCACTGAAGGACCGCCAGTTCGGTAAGGGTCACTGGCTGCGCCCACAGCTCTTGCAACTGTACAACTGTCAGGGCGTAACCATTGAGGGAGTAAAGATTACCAACTCTCCTTTTTGGTGTGTGCATCTGCTGAAGAGCGAGAACATCATCTGCCGCAATCTGCGTTATGATGCTAAACTTGTAAACAACGACGGAATAGACCCAGAGTGCTCGCACAATGTACTGATAGAAGGCGTGGAGTTTAACAACGGCGACGACAACGTGGCGATCAAGAGTGGACGCGACAATGATGGATGGAACGCCAAGATGCCTTCTGAGAACATCATTATCCGCAACTGCCATTTCAAGGGACTGCACGCTGTGGTGATAGGAAGCGAAATGTCGGCAGGTGTGAGAAACGTGATTGTAGAAGACTGCGACTATGCGGGCTATTGCAAGCGCGGCATCTTCATCAAGACCAATCCCGACCGCGGTGGTTTTGTAGAGAATGTGTATGTGAAGAACTGCAGTTTCGACGAGGTGGAAGACCTCTTTTATGTCACCAGCCGTTATGCTGGTGAAGGGCAGGACAATCATCACTTCTCTACCATCAGAAATATTTTCATCGACGGACTGAAGTGTAACAATGTGAAGCAAGCAGCCCTTGTGCTCCAAGGTACTGAGACCAAGCCTGTCTTCAACGTCATGTTCAACAATGTGGATGTAGCGAAGGCAAAGATAGGCCTTAGTTTCGAAAATGCCTTGGATGTCAACATAAGTTCCAGCCACATCGGTGGCAAAGTAGGTACGCCTACGACCGTAACTCCTCAAGATAATCTTTTCGGAAAGGAGAAATAGAAGTTTTAAGAAGATATTTTGTACATTTGCGATGTGAAATTTACAATTATTTTCAATTTTCCAATACGAACCTGAATAAAGTAGAAGATTATGCAAGATTTTAAATCATTGGCAGGCGAGCGATTCTCCGCCCGCAAGTTTACTGCAGAACCTGTAAGCAAGGAAGATCTGGAGTATATAATGGAGTGCGTACGACTGGCTCCTTCAGCATGCAACCGCCAGCCCTGGAAATGGCTCATCGTACGTTCGGAACAAGCAATGAAAAAATTACAGGAATGCTACGACAGAGAGTGGTTCAAGACGGCTCCTATGTATATCGTCGGTATGAAGAACACCGAGGACAACTGGGTGCGAAAGTACGACAACAAACCTCATGGTGACATTGATGTGGCGATAGCTGCCGAACATCTTTGCCTGGCTGCCACAGAACGCGGATTGGGTTCCTGCTGGGTATGTGCCTATGACAGCAACAAGATGAAGGAACTTTTCCCACGCGAGGGCTACGAGGCTGTGGTGATCATTCCTCTCGGCCATATGGCAGAAGACTGTCCGCATAATCCTAAGAATCGCAAAGCCATGAACGAAATCATAGAGGAAATCTGAGTTGGGAAGACAAAGTTTAGTGTTTAATTTCTAGTGGGCACAAACTTCATATATGAAAGGAGAGTTCCTATATCAATTATTTATCATAATGTCCATTAATATCCAAAAGAGAACTGCGAAATTAGGAATAAAAGATATATATTTTATAATACGAGAAGACATAAGAAAATTGAAAAAACAGCAAGGAATAAACTTACTTGCCTGATTCATTTCGAATAGTTTGGTTTAGTTATAAGCTTTTTTTATTTTTGTAAGCGAAAAAAATAAAATTAATTTTGCTTTATGTATGAATTATCGTATCTTTGCAAAAGATAAGCTGCGCTCGGCAGATATTCAAGCAAGCTTGATGTTCTCTGCAATTTTACAGCATAAACCCTAAACAGAAATAAGTATATGATTACATTTCCTTGCGCCAAGATAAATCTTGGACTTAATATCGTAAGTAAGCGTCCGGATGGTTATCATAATCTTGAAACCGTCTTTTATCCCATACCTCTTACCGATGCACTTGAAATCAAGTACATGGATGAGAAATTTCCAAGTGAGTCACCCTGTGACCTTAAAATCACAGGAAATGATGTCGACTGTAATGAAGAAGACAATCTTGTGATAAAAGCTTATCAGCTCTTGGCTGCCGACTTCCAGTTGCCTCGTGTTCATGCACATCTCGTGAAGCGCATTCCCACACAGGCTGGTTTGGGAGGCGGTTCTTCCGATGCAGCCTATATGATTCGCCTTTTGGATGAGCGTTTCCGACTGAATATTGGTATACCTGAGATGGAACGTTATGCAGCCAAATTAGGTGCAGACTGTGCTTTTTTCATCACCGCTGACCCTTCTTATGCCGAAGGAATTGGTGATGTACTGATGCCTGCCGATGTGCCTGGCGCTGGTCTTGGCGGTTACTATCTGGCTGTGGTAAAGCCCTCAGTAGCAGTAAGTACGCGTGACGCGTATGCAGCCATCGTACCAAAGACTCCGGCAAAGTGCTGCAGAGATATTGTCAGACAGCCTATCGAGACGTGGAAAGATGAGCTGGTAAACGACTTTGAGGCTCCTATCTTTGCTATGCATCCTGAGTTGGCTGCCATCAAACAGAGCCTGTATGATGCTGGCGCTGTGTATGCTGCCATGAGCGGAAGCGGAAGTGCCCTCTTTGGTATTTTCCGTGAACAACCCACAGGCTTGGAGAAAGAATTCGAAGGTATGTTCTGCCAGGTGATGAAGCTTTAATTCCAGTTTCACTATGGTAGGAGAAAGCCCCCCTACTCTTTCAAGCTTGCTAAATTTCTCTATTTAATAAAAACAAGAAATTATTTGTTAATCAGATAGTTATGAATGAACAGACACATCAGAAACTGATGGAGATAAAGCGATCTTTCAGGTTGCTTATGAGTGGCCCCACCTCACAGTCGATGCGCGATAAAGGCATAGAATATAAGATCAACTGGGGTGTTCCCTTTGTAGAACTCAAGAAGATGGCGACGGAATATGGCAAGGATTATGATCTGGCTATAGAGTTGTGGAAGGAAAACATTCGAGAATGCAAGATATTGGCTACACTTATCATGCCTGCAGAACAGATGCTCCCAGAAATTGCTGATTTATGGATGGAACAGGTTGCTGGGCAGGAAATGGCGGAAATGCTGGCATTCAATCTGTTGCAGTATGTCGACTATGCGCCTGTAATAGCCTATCAGTGGATAGCCTCAGACAAACCTCTCTACGAGATTGCCGGTTACCATATTCTTGCCCGCCTGTTTGCTGCCAAACGAGAGGCCAACGAACGGGGCATCAACGAGTTTCTCGACCAGGCAGCCATAGCGCTGCAAGGTGATCATATGGGTGTAAAACATGCAGCAGCCAACTGTGTGATGCGCTTTGCCGACATGGATGAAAGCTATGACACCATCGCTCAGAAAGCTCTGAAAGGTATCTTATTCTGATTATTATAGATCTATATCTTTCGCTCAGAGAATCGTGGGAGCGAAAGCGGGAAAATTATCTCTCGCTCAGAGAATCGTGAGAGCGAATGTGGGAAAATTATCTTTCGCTCCCATAAACATCATACTTACAGGTAGGAAACATCACACTTAGATGGAGAAAACTACTGATTTATAAATGTATGTATGGCGTATATCATACTGTATCAAAGTGTATCACACTGTATCAGAGTGTATCATTTTCGAATTGATACAAAATGACAGATAAAATACCATATATCAGATAGTTAGAGTGTATCAAACCCGATACAGATGCTGTATTAGAATCTCTCCAGCGATAAACTCCTGTATCGCACTGATACAACCTAACTATCTATATATCAAATAGTTAATATACATTTTGTATCAAAAATTAAAATGATACACTTTGATACAGAAATATTGAATTTAACTCCCTTATCTCCTTCATTTAATCGGATTGTTTCTCTTTCTGATTCAAGAAGAAGCGTTTGTATTCATTCTCAAAGTTGGGAGTAAAGATATTCTTTCCTATATTCTCGCTGATCTCCTCTTTGCTCCAGAAGCGTCCGCCTGCCAACTCATCCTTGTCAGGACAAACCGGTCCGTCGTAGACGCAGCGATGAACGTAAACCAGTTCTTTCTCCTTCAGGCTTTCGAATACATAATGTCCCATGCTTACGGGCTCATAGTCGGTCATTCCCAACTCCTCTCTCACCTCTCTGCGAAGCGCTATTTCTACGCTCTCGCCCAGGTCGACATGTCCTCCACATGCCGTGTCCCATTTGTCGGGTTGGATGTCCTTCCAGGCAGGACGATGCTGCAGGTAGAGTTCTCCCCTGCTGTTAAATACATGCAGATGCACCACAGGGTGCAGTATTTTGCATCCATCATGAGCATGTCCTCGACTGATGGCACCGAGGATGTTTCCCTGTTCGTCGACGATGGGAAACTGCTCTTCCTCGTTGTCGTGATGCTGATTGATTACTTTAGATTCTGTCACAACTAAAAAGTTTATGAATGTTGTTATTGTTTCATTATAATGTTCCATACTCTTCAGAGTATCGCAGCATCTGCTCTGTGTAGCTCTCTGTGTAGTCTAAAAGCACATCTACAGGATTGCCTTGGTTGTCATGAAGGATCGTCATCTTTGGATTGATGAATCCCTTATAGGGCACCAGGTTAAGCAACTCGTATCGCTGTCTGATTTCGTGATGCAGCTTTGGGTCGATGTTGACAGCATACTCTTCCACGAGACTGCGAGCAGCCTCGAAGTCACCCTCGCTCTTGATGCGCTGAATTTCGGCAAGCAGTGTTCCGAAAACATTCCTCAGTGCGGCATAATCAGTGATCTGTACATAGGTCTTGCCCTCACGCTGAACGAGCGATACAGCTCCTTGTGAATGATGAAGAGTCCACCAGGCGATGAGTGCACGGTTGCGCATGTGAGCCTCCTCTATCTTGTCGCCTTCCTTGATGCGGATGGTTTGAGTGAGCAGACCGTTCATCAGATATGTATAATACTGTGCCTTGTAGGCTTCTGCGTCGGGAAGGAGTCCCAGTTCCACCAGCTTCTCATCGGCCATATAATACAAGCCGAAAAGGTCGGCACGTGCTTCCTCGATGGTATTGCCGTAAGCCTTGAGGGCATCAGGGTCGGTTCCTGGCAGCAGTTGACCGCTGCCGTGTCCCAAGCATTCATGCAGGTCGGTATGCAAGTCATCCGTCAGGTCGGAATACTTCTCTATCATGGCGAGAGTATCCTTGTCAATGACAAACTCCTCGTCGAATCCGTTGCCATGAGCAGCCTTATTGTACGCCTCGGTCAGATTTCCTATCGTGACACTCTTTGATCCATAGGTCTGTCTTATCCAGTTGGCATTGGGCAGGTTAATGCCTATTGCCGAGGCGGGATATTCATCACCACCGAGCATGGCTGCACAGATGACGTTGGCAGTGACGCCCTTTACCACAGGCTTGCGGAAGCGTGGGTCAACAGGCGAATGGTCTTCAAACCACTGGGCATAGCTGCTGATGGTCTGGGTTCGCTTTGTGGCCTCGAGGTCTTTGTATTCAACGATTCCCTCCCAGGTACCCTTCAGTGCCAGTGGGTCGCCATACACCTCAATGAAGCCGTTGACGAAGTCGACCATACCCTCCTGCTGTTCTACCCAGGCTATGCTGTAGCGATTGAAAACAGCCAAGTCGCCCGTATGGTAGTATTTCAGCAGCAGGTCGATGACATGACGTTGCTGTTCGTTCTCGGCATACTTCTGAGCCTTGCGGAGCCATGAAGATATTTCGCGTATGGCCTCACCATACATGCCGTTCTCAGCCCACACCAGCTCTATCATCTCGCCATTGCGCTTGGTGAGCTTGGAGTTCAGTCCGTACGAGGGAGCCTCTTCGTTGCCCTTTTCCTTCATTTTGGCATAGAATCGCTCCACCTCTGCCTGCGTCACATTCTCATAGAAGTTGCAAGCCGATGTCTTCACCAAGTCTTCGCCGTCAGTCTGGTTGACACGTTTGGGCAATACCGAGTCGTCAAAGATCACTGGTACGAGCTCGTCGAGCAGGTCTTCCTTAGTCTCTCCTCTCTTCAGTGGCAGCAGTTTTTCGTCCATGCCGTCGATGAGTTGATAGAAGTACTCCTCGCTGAAGTCGGGCTTCATCTTCTCGCAACCATAGTGGTGATAGATGCCGCTTGAGAACCATACTCTCTTGAGATAGACAACGATTTTCTGAAACTCGTCACTCTCAGCCTCCTCGCGAACCTTATAATATAGGTATAAGGCCTCGAGGGTTTTGCGTATGCGCAGGTTGTACTTACCCTGCTGGTCGAAGGTGATGTCGCGTCCCATCAGAGTGGCTTTGGCCAGACAGAAGATGTACAGTTTCTGAGAGAGCGAAAGGCTCTCGAAACCATTCAGGCGATAGCGCAGCATTTGCAGGTCGGCAAAGCGCTCGTCACTATACTTAAACTGATTGTCGTGCATGATGTGATGTTGATGTTCTTATTTTTTCTTCTTCTCTTTCTTCAGTTCTGGGTGTAGATGAAGGTATTCCATGCGGAAGTCGCGTGGAGTGGTACCATTCTGTTTATAGAAAGCTGAATAGAAACTCTGACGGTTGGCAAAGCCCACCATGGAAGCAACATCCTCCATGTTGAGTTTCAGGTAGCGGCGGTCGATGAGTATCGACATGGCCTCGTCGATTCGGTACTTGTTGATGAGTGTGGCATAGTTCATGTGGAACTTCACATTGCATACAGCCGACACATATCGGCTGTTGGTGTTCAGGTCCTGTGCCAGTTTCTTGGCCGAATAGTCCTTGTCCATAAACTTCCTCTGGATGAGCAGAATGTTCAGTATCTTGGTGTGCAATTCATCCAGTATATCGGGATTGATGCTTTCCTGATAGCTTGCCCCCGACTCTTTGTATTCTCTGATATTATATTTTGCCATATTTGTTTTGTATGTTTATTCATCATTAGTCTGTACGATAAAAACCATGAATTTCACCCGTAGTGACCCGTTGTTTTGTAACGTACGTACGAAAGTTTTACATTTAGGCTTGCAAAAATAATGAATTTATCCCATTTTATCAAATATCTTGCTTATTTTTTATAAAAAAATCATTACCTTTGCCAGAAATTATCATAAAAATGCAAATAAGCGACCTATTGAGAAACTACTACGGATATGATTTCTTCCGACCCAACCAGGAAGCAATCATCCGTGAGGTGATGCAGGGCAACGACTGTCTTGTGCTGATGCCGACAGGTGGAGGCAAGAGTATCTGCTATCAGATTCCTGCCCTTGCCTTGCCAGGAACGGCTGTCGTTGTCTCGCCGCTTATCAGTTTGATGCACGACCAGGTGGAAACGCTCAAGGCCAACGGTATCGCTGCCGCCGAGCTGAACAGCAACAACGACTCCACCGACGAGATGATCATACGCCGCAGATGTATGTCGGGTGACCTGAAACTGATTTATGTATCGCCCGAAAAACTGATCAGCGAGATACCTTTCCTGTTCAGCAACATCAAGATCTCGCTATTTGCCATCGATGAGGCCCACTGCATCAGCCAGTGGGGACACGATTTCAGACCCGAGTACTCGCAGTTGGGAACCATCAGAGAGCATTTCGCCCATGTGCCCATCATTGCCCTTACAGCCACTGCCGACAAGATAACACGACAGGACATCGTGAAGCAGCTGCACCTGAATGGCAAGACATTCGTCAGCAGTTTCGACCGTCCCAACCTGAGTCTTTCGGTGAGACGCGGCGGAACCAAACAGGAGAAACTGCATTATATCTATAGATTTATCAACGGCCATCCTGGCGATGCAGGCATCATCTATTGTCTTTCGCGCAAGAATACTGAGATGGTGGCGATGGAGCTAAAGAAGAAAGGTATCAATGCCGCGGCTTATCATGCAGGTCTGAGCACTGATGAAAGGGCTTCGGTGCAGGAACGATTCAAGATGGACCAGGTGCAGGTGGTATGCGCCACCATAGCCTTCGGCATGGGTATAGACAAGGGAAATGTGAGATGGGTCATCCACTACAACCTCCCCAAGAGCATTGAGAGTTTCTATCAGGAGATAGGCCGAGCCGGACGGGATGGGGCTCCTGCCGACACGGTATTGTTCTACTCGATGGCAGACGTCATCCAACTGCGTTCCTTTGCGGAGGAAAGCGGACAGAAAGAGGTGAACATGGAGAAACTGAAGCGTATGCAGGAATATGCCGAGTCGAGGGTATGCAGACGAAGAATCCTGCTCAACTACTTCGGCGAGGAAGCCACCCACGACTGCGGACATTGCGATGTGTGTGCCCATCCGCCACAGACCTTCGACGGAACAGTGCTGGTGCAGAAAGCCCTCAGTGCTGTGGTGCGTGCCGGCGAGAAGATACATATCGGTACCTGCATAGATATCTTGCGTGGAACACACTCGCCTGCTGTCGTGAAGAACCACTATGATGCCCTGAAGACCTTCGGTGCAGGAAGAGACCATCTCGCACGCGACTGGCAGGACTATCTGTTGCAAATGTTGCAGATGGGATTCTTCGAGGTGGCTTACAACGAGCATGGAGCGATGAAGGTTACTCCTCAGGGATGGCGTGTGCTGAAGGGTGAGATGCCCGTGCAGTTGGTACTACTGCAGAAAAAGACTGACGAGATACCCCTGGTCCATGCACGAAAGGTATCGTCGAAGAAGCCGAAGGCTGCAGAAGGGTCGCTCTTTGAAAGATTGCGGCAACTTCGCAAACGGCTTGCCGACGAACAGGGCTATCCTCCTTACATCGTGCTCTCCGACCAGTCGCTGCACGAACTTGCTTCCGTCAAGCCGCGCACCATGGAGCAATTTGGAATGATCCATGGTATCGGCGAGTACAAACGTAAGAAATATGGCGAGATCTTCCTGAAGGAAATCAGAAAGGTAGACAGACAGGAAGGAGAAATGTTCTGAACCCAAAGACAGTTGAAGAATTTAAAAACATAAAGATATACGATTATGAAGTTTATAGGAATCATTCCAGCCCGCTACGCTTCTACGCGTTTCCCGGGCAAACCATTGGCCCTGCTGGGTGGCAAACCTGTCATTCAGCATGTTTACGAGAAGGTGGCTGCCGTGCTCGAGGCTGCTTATGTCGCCACTGACGACGAGCGCATCTATGATGTTGTGAAAGCGTTTGGCGGTCAGGTGGTGATGACACGCACCGACCACAAGAGCGGTACCGACCGTATAGAGGAAGCTATCGAAAAGATAGGAGGCGAATGGGACGTGGTGGTAAACGTTCAGGGCGATGAGCCCTTTGTGGCAAAGAGCCAGCTCGACACCATCTGCCATTGTTTTGACGATCCTACCACACAGATAGCCACACTCGGAAAACCTTTCGAGAGTATGGAGGCTGTACAGAATCCCAACAGTCCGAAAATCGTAGTCGACAATATGGGCTTCGCCATGTATTTCTCGCGCAGTGTCATCCCTTATGTACGAGGAAAAGAAAAGTCTTCCTGGCTCACTCACTACCCTTTCCTGAAGCATCTTGGCATTTATGCCTATCGCAAGGACGTACTGCGTCAGGTTACCCAACTGCCACAAAGCTCACTTGAGATAGCCGAAAGTCTGGAACAGTTGCGGTGGTTGCAGAATGGCTTCAAGATAAAGGTGGGAACCACTGATGTTGAGACCGTTGGCATTGATACACCACAGGACCTTGAGCGTGCTGAGGAATTCTTGAAAACACAGCTTCTCTAACTTCTGAACCCAGCGAAAGTTATTAGTAAATGAATATATCTCGTTTCGAACAGAATGTAGAGCAGTTTATTGCCCGGCATCAGTTGCTGGACAAGGACAAACCATGCCTTATAGCCTTGTCGGGAGGTGCCGACAGCGTATCGCTGTTGTTGGCGCTTCTCCATCTGGGCTATAAGACAGAGGCCTGTCATTGCAACTTCCACCTTCGTGGCAGCGAGTCGGTACGCGATGAGCAGTTCTGCGTCTCACTCTGCGAACGTCTTGGCGTGCCCCTTCATCGCATACACTTCGATACAGAACAGTATGCCTCGCTCCATAAGGTAAGCATCGAGATGGCGGCTCGCGAACTGCGTTATCGCTATTTCGAGCAGCTCATCCAGGACTTGGAGGCGCAGGGTGTCTGTGTGGCTCATCATCGCGACGACAGCGTGGAGACACTCCTCATCAACCTGATAAGGGGCACGGGCATCAACGGACTGACAGGCATCGCTCCTCGAAACGGACACGTACTGCGTCCGCTGCTCGATGTGAGCCGTGAGGATATTCTGGAGTATCTGTCTCTGCAGCAACAGGACTATGTTACAGACAGTACCAACCTGGTCCCCGATGTGGTGCGCAACAAGATCAGACTGCAGGTTCTGCCCCTGCTTCGCACCATCAATCCTTCGGTTTCCGACAGCATTGCCACTACGGCAACCCATCTGGCAGAAGCCAACAAGATGCTCATTGCAACCTTGTCGGACAGCCGTCTTACCCAGACCGACAGCAAGGGTATCACAGCCATTAGCAAGGAGGAATTGCTGTCGAAGGCAAGTCCTGAGTTTGTGCTCCACGCCCTGCTCTCTCCCTATCACTTCCAGGGAACCTCTATCCTGGAAATCCTTAACAGTATAGATGCTGTAGGCAAAAGATGGCAATCATCTACACATCAGGCGGTTATCGATCGTAATGACATTCTCATCAAAGCCTTGGAGAAGGGCAAGCAATCTTGTGCTCTCAAGATACCAGAAACGGGTAAATACAGTTGTGCAGAAGGACAATATATCAAGGTGGAAAGCCATGCCAGAACTCCAGACTTCTGTCCGAGCAGGAAACCGATGGTGGCAACCCTTGATGCCGGCAAAGTAGAGTTTCCTCTCACCTTAAGAAGGACCATCCCTGGCGACCGTTTCCGCCCTTTCGGTATGAAAGGAAGCAAACTGGTAAGCGACTTCTTAACAGACATCAAGTGCAATGCCTTCGAGAAGGAAGAACAGTTGGTGGTAGAGGATGCCAGTCAGCGCATCGTATGGTTGATAGGCAGAAGAACCGCTGATGACTTCCGCATTGATGACTCCACAAACCAGATACTACAAATAGAATATATATCAACATGAATTTCATCAGTAATCACTTCGTCAGCATCAGCCTTTTGCTGTGCATTGTGGTGCTCTTGTTTCACATACGTGATCTTCGCCATAAGCTCAGACGTTTGTCTGCGATTGTGAGGCGACTCCACCTTCAGGAACGTACGCTCCTGTCGGAACTGGAAAACAAACCGCAGGCCAAACTCAGCAAGGAGGAAAGTCTCTTTGTACGTATCTGTCAGTTGATGGATGAAGATAAGCCTTATGCCAGTCCTGACTTTAAGCCCGAAGACCTTGCTGCGAGCTTAGGTACCAACCGCACTTATCTGGCCAATGCCATCAAACGTTATGGAGGCGGACTCACCATTAGCCAGTTTATCACGCGTTATCGACTGCGCTATGCCTCACAACTGCTCGAAAGAACCGACCTCGACCTGAGTGTCAATGACGTATCACAGATGGCGGGCTTCTCGTCGCGCTCTACTTTCAACAGACAGTTTGTCCTGTTCTTCAACGACACACCGTCAGACTATAAGGACATGCTGTCGCGCCAACGGGCAGGCGAGACACCCTCCAAATGAGAGAAAACTTTAGAAAAATAAGAGAGAGAAGAGAATCCCGAGAGATAAGCCACGTTTTCGAGTTTCTCCTTGGGATTCTTCCGCATCAGCTCCTTGGCCTTCGACACACGCAAGCCCGAAACCCACTCGCTGAAGTTCACGCCATGAGTCTCCTTGAGAAAGCGTGAGAGATAGGTGTGATTGGTTCCCACATAGGTGGAAAGAGAATCGAGGGTAAGGTTGGGCTCGGTATATTTCTCCCGGGCAACCCAAACTTTCAGTTTGCTCTCCAACAGGTGATACACCACTTTGCTGTGGGTTATTTCCGGCTGACAGACGGACTTCTCCTGTTCTTCCCATTCCATATAGGCTTTTTCTATGTCGCCATAGGGCTGACAGTGATTCAGGAAACTAATGACAACGAAGAAATTGAAGACCAAAGCATAGCATTGGAAAAAGAAGTTGAACCATATTCCCTGGAAAATAGAAATAAATGCCAGCAGGCCATATACCACCATGAGTAAGATGAGTCGGTTGGTCCATGCCACAAATCTGCGTTTATCGTCAGCGAAATAGTTGGCCATCACCTTGTCGTTGTGCAGGTAAAGTTTGCGGAACTTATAAAGGAAACTTACGATGTATTCGATAAGCAGGAACGAGATGAATGCTGCAATTCCCCATCTTATCTTCTCGAACAGTGGCAACATTGACAAGGCGCTTATCGCTATGACTCCCACCCATCTGAAGGCATCCGTCAACAGCCGGCGACGGGTAAGATAGTGATGGTCCAGGAGATTGCAGAGCGCATAGTTGAATATAATGTAGAGCAGATAAAAGGCGATGATCTCGTTGTAAATATCCAACAAATCGGGCTTGGTAAACCTATCATCGAAAGTGATGCCCCAAAACATAATGTTGAGGCTCATGACAAGATAGCCTGCCGCCAAAAGACTCTTTGAACGTCGGTAAGGTTGGTAAATATTGTTGGCTGGTGCCTTAAAGAAGAGAAGAAACAGTCCGAAAATCAGACTTGCCACTCCTATGCACAGCAAAAAATCTTGGTAAAACAAGTTGGGTGACATCATATTGGTAGGTTTGGTTTATAACTTATCTTGCAGAGATCTATTGATAATCTTTTGCTAATCTTTTGCAAAGTTACGCAAATTATCCGAAAAGCTTTGTCATAATTCAAAAAAGATGTTTCAAAAATGCAAAATTCTGATTATCAGTTATAACAAACCGTTATTTTGGGCTTTTGACTATCATTTTTTGATGTGATGGCATGGATAAAAAGGTGTTTTTTTAAGATTTTACAAATCACAAAGAATTGTTTCTTTCATATTACAAGCCTTTTTTGTTAATGTTGATTATCTTTGCATTACATTAAAAGTGCTCTAATAAGGACTTGACTCATACGATGGATGTCATAAAGTTTACAAGGTTTTTTAGTTAAGTAAGTATTATGTGATTCTTTAGGTGACAGATAATAGTATAAGTATGTTTTCAAGGTATGCAGAACTCAATCGAGATGATTGGGTTCTGTTTTTTTATACTATTTTTTATGGCCAGTGCACGTCATCTGTTAATATTCTCATCGGGTATTAAAATCATAGATAAACTTTTTGAGGAAAAACTTGCAAAGATGTTATTTTTTTATAATTTTGTATTTACCTTTATGATATGAGAAGCTACACCTTATTTATATAACCTCAAATTGCGCTGCAAGTACGAAGAGTTGGATGAAGAGACAAATGTTTCATAAGGTGTGTTGAAATATCCTCAACACATGAGCCACCACAAAGATATACGCACATCAGAGAACGTAGAATCTCACTATATTGTTAACCAAACAATGTGCATCTCAATCCCAAGGTGGAATCTATGGTTTGAGCTAAAAGAGCATCAAATTGCTCCATAATAGAAAAAATTCCTCCAAAAGGAGTGAGTTACTCAGATTTTATTTGTATTTTTGCTATGTCATTAAGAGTTTTATTTGTTATTTATTTTGCAACACTAAGATAAGTGAAATTTCTGACATGACAAAATCTTGAGCAACTTATTGTTGCTCGGGTGCTTATAAAAAATATTAAATTATAGTGTTGCGGAAATAAGGTTCAAGAAATGATGAGAAGAATATGGAATCATATAACATTGGCATTTTTGCAGCTTGCCTTATCCGCTACCATCGGCTTCACATCCTGCTCACAAGGCAAAGCTGAGAAAAACTTACGCTCTGCCTACTATTGGAGCACTACATGGCAATTGGACAGCAACAAGATGAACTTCATCCAAAAGCACCACATTAATCGTATCTACGTGAGATACTTCGATGTGGTAAAGGATGCAGATGGAGAAATCATGCCCAATGCTACCCTGCATTTCAACACTTTTGAAGAAAATAGAAACGGGAAAACACATGAATCTCTGATACCGGAAGGCATCGAAATAATACCCGTTGTTTATATCATCAACGATTGTTTGAAAACAAACGAGAAAATGGGTAAATACCTAGCCAACAAAATCCTTCTTCGTATCCTTCAGATGAATGAAGCCAACGATATAAAGCGAATAAAGGAGATTCAGATAGACTGCGACTGGACGGCATCAACCCAAAAAGTTTACTTCGATTTCCTCGAAAAACTAAGAGTGAAAGCCAAAGCCAAGAAGATAAAGCTGTCTGCTACCATCCGGTTACACCAGCTCTCGATGACTCCACCCCCTGTGGATAGAGGCATCCTGATGATGTATAATACAGGCGATGTAAAACAGCTAAGTTGCCAAAAGCCGATACTCGACATGAAGGATGTAGTTCCTTACATCCAGCATTTGGGCAGTTATCCGTTGCCACTCTCTGCCGCCTATCCGCTCTTCAGCTGGCGCATCCTCTTCAGAGAAGGAAAGTTCATAGGCATCATGCATGCAGATGATGACTTCCCTGTTTTGCCAGGCGATAGCATCGTGGTAAGAAAGCCCGAAATGACCGACATTATGGAAGCCATCAAGAGTATCAACCACCAAAACAGCAATATCAACAAAGAAGTCATCCTCTTCGACCTCAACACAGATAATATCAAACGATTTAAATCAGAAGATTATGAAAAGAT
>ULYL01031432.1_pt1 | contig 19781 bp, 14 predicted proteins | sample 1962211 | NCBI WGS metagenome assembly ULYL01 (sample SAMEA4835864, study PRJEB28245) | human gut metagenome | biome: gut microbiome; material: fecal sample | place: Denmark | collected 2008
CATTCTCTCCGATAGTTGCCACAACCATTCCAATCCATGCTTGCGAGAAATCTGTCAACAGTAGATGCTACTCCTTGTGGAGAGCGAAGCGCAATGTTGGATTTTGTGGCAGTAGCTATAATACCATAATAGATTGCTTTGGCTTCTTTCTCATAGAAATCTATTCTGCTTGATTGCGAAAAGGCTTTGAACTGTTCATGACCTTCGTTGATGAATCGGTCAAGTACACCTTGGTATTAGTCTTGTTGACAGACTTGCGTACACCTTCATTCTGCTTGTCACGTTCCGCATTAATGGCTACGACAAGAGCTTTGATAACTGCGTTGATGTTGTTTATACGCTCCTCTCGCCAAGCCTTTTTCCGATAAGAGTAGGTATTGGGATGGCAAGTATTAAAGTTTCCCACCCCAAATTAATGGAGTGAAAATAACAGTTTCTCAATAAAAAGTTGTATCTTTGTAATCGTCAAACAACAATAATACAACGATTTAAAGAGTAACTGTTATGAATGCAAAATTAAGCAATTTTTCTGAGTTGTCCAACATATTGTACACTCTCCTTCCTTACATTTATAACTATGGTCTTAGAGAAGAGATTCTCTGAATATGAAACCATGGGAGAACTATTTGAGAATATGGAGGAAGATCTTATAGTGTTGACTCTTTGGAAACGAGTGCTATCCTGCATAGAGCGTTTTTTGGGGAAGTCCTCTGCGAGCATCTTGGTGTTATCATTGACGAACTGGAAGAAAGTCTGATCAAAGATGACGAGGTAGTCTCCGCTTATCTTATCATGGCTAAAGCGATAGAAGATAGAGAACAAACGAAAAATGCTGCATGAAACACTTCTCTACTATTTTGCGATAAACAAAATTGTAGAATGCTTCATTCGTATAGTCAATCTATTTGATTCCAAAGAAAGAAGTTCTCCACAGAAAAAGTCCTCATATTCTTTACCTTTGTAAGTATATTTTCGCTCAAATATGATATGGTAAAGAACGAGATAAGCGGTATTCCTCGGATGTGAATGCCGCTTATCATATTTCGATATTTGTCTGAGTTATCTCAGAAAAGAAGTCTTTTCAGTCTTCTCTTATTTCAGATATTCCCCGAAGTCAGTGAGTCGCATATCTCCCTTCTTCAGGAAGGTGTCGTGCATCGCCAAGGCGGCACGCATGCTCTGTGGCTCATGGCCCTTCTCGGCAAACTTCAGATATTCGCGGAGCATAGGGCGATAGTCTGGATGAGCACAGTTTTCGATGATTTCCTTGGCACGGCGCAAAGGTCCCTTGCCACGGAGGTCGGCTACGCCCTGCTCAGTAACGATGACATCCACATCGTGCTCCGTGCTATCCACATGACTACACATAGGAACGATGGCTGAGATGCAACCATTCTTGGTGGTACTCTGAGTCGTAAAGATGGAGATGTAGCCATTGCGCTCGTAGTCGCAAGAGCCACCAATACCATTCATCAACTTGCTGCCGCAGATATGACTGGAGTTCTCATTGCCATAGATGTCGCACTCGATGGCGGTGTTCATGGCGATGACTCCTAATCGGCGAATCACCTCAGGAGAATTGGAAATCTCACTCTGACGAATGGTGAGATGCTGCTTGAAATAGTCGATGTCATCATATACTTCCTTCAAAGTATCATTGGTGACGGTGAGGGAGGAGCAGGAGGCATCCTTGATTCTGCCTTCACGCATGTATTTCACCACGGCATCCTGTACCACCTCGGTATATACGCTGAATACAGGTACGTTTGGATTCTGTCCTAACGCCTCTAGAACGGCATTGGAAGTCACGCCCACACCGCTCTGCAATGGCAAGAACTGTGGTGGAATATGCCCTTTCTTCAGGTCGCTGACCAAAAAGTCTGCTACGTTGTGGCCCATCTGCTCTGTCACTGGGTCGAGAGGCTTGAAGGCACGAGCCTCCTCCGGGATGTTGCATTCCACTACACCTACTATCTTGTGGGCATCTATCTCTACATACTCTTTGCCGATGCGGTCGCCGACGTGGAGGATAGGGATAGGCTCGCGGAATGGGCACTCTGCTATCTCATAGACATCGTGGAGATAACGAGAGGCTGGGCTGTGGAAGGTGTTCTTCTCGATGAGTACCTTCTTGGCGAGGCGTACGATGGTTGGGACGATGCCACCGGCTGAGGTCAAGAATGCCTTGCAGGTAGTCTCGCCTTCCTCTAGGTCGGAAACCTCGATGATGGCAAGGTCTATCTCGCCATAAAAGCCACGGCGAAGGCGTTCTGCCATGTGTCCGAGGTGCATGTCCTCGTAGTCAATCTCGCCCAGGTTGGTATGGGTACGGAAGTCTTTGTTGGTAGAAAATGGCGCACGGAACTTGATGGCATGGGCTGCTGCCATGTCTCCCTCGATGCTTTGCGAGGTGGAAGCTCCTGTCAAGATACCTACTTGGAAAGGGCGGCCAGCCTCATGTTCTGCGATGGCTCTCTTGGAGAGTTCACGGAAGGTAGCCTTTGGTACGCCGTTAGGAGTAAAACCACTCAGTCCGATGTTATCTTGGTCGTTAATCATTGCTGCTGCTTCGGCAGCTGTCAATCTTGTATATGCCATTTTCTTATGATTTATAACTTTTAGTGGCTGCAAAGTTACACATTATTTTTAATATAGGCTAATCTTTTGACGAATTTATGCAAATAAAAGGCCATTTGCTTACATTTCTTGCATAAGTATGCAATAATTGCTCACTTTATGCATCCTTTTCGCCTTTATCAGCTTCCTTAATGGTTTCCATTGACCACTTGGAGAAGCCTTGCTCGGTGAAAGCATGGGGTAAGACTGTAGAATGTTTAAGTGGATTGAACCGGTGGAAATTTTCCACCAGTTCACCTTATTAAAAGTTTGAATAATTCGGCATAGATACACTTTCTTTTCCTAACGTGCAAGTATTTCGATAGAAAAGTTGATTTTAATGGCTTGAAAATCATAAATAAACACAAAGTTCACAAGTTTGTGGTTCACAAACTTGTGAACTTCATTCTTTTTCATTACCTTTGCCACGTCTAAGATAAAAGAAAGAAGAATATGGGAAAGGCTTTTGTGTATGGTATGTCGGTGGGAGGAGACAACTTTACCGACCGAATAGAGGAAACCAAGCGCATCAAACTGGATTTTGAGAATGGCATCAATGTGATCCTTATCTCTCCAAGACGCATGGGCAAGACCTCGCTTATCAAAAAGGTCATCTCTGAGATGGATAGCCCAGAGATTAAAGTCGTGTATATGGATATATACGATTGCCGAAGTGAGTATGATTTCTACAATCGTTTTGCCGAAACCATGATGAAATCTACAGGCAACCAGTTGGAGCAAGTGATGGAGAACATCAAGCGTTTCTTGGTAAGGGTCTCTCCAAAACTTTCATTCAGTCCTGAGCCTAATTCAGAGTTTTCGGTATCATTAGGCATAACACCAAGGGACTATTCGCCAGAGGAAATACTCGACCTTCCTGAGCGTATCGCTAAGGAGCAGGGGATCAGAATAGTAGTATGTATTGATGAGTTTCAGCAGATTGGTGAGTTCGCCGACTCTCTAACTGTGCAAAAACGATTGCGTGGTGTATGGCAGCACCATCAGCATGTGTCTTATTGTTTCTTTGGTAGCAAGAAGCATTTGATGGAGAATATATTTCAAAGTCGACGTATGCCTTTCTATCAGTTTGGCGAGATGCTGCATCTCAAATGCATCCCTACGGAATATTGGGTGCCTTTCATCTGTTCGCGGTTTGAGAAGTATGGTAAGAAGATTTCTGAGGAAAACGCTGCAAGAATTTGTCATACAGTGAAGAATTATTCCTCTTACGTACAACAGTTGGCTTGGAATGTGATGGCAGAAACGGAAATAGAGGTGAACGAGGAGAGTTTCACGGAAGGTTTCAATGCCTTGCTGGAGCAAAATAGTAGTCTCTTTATACAACAAACGGAAGGGCTTACCACCTATCAGCTCAATTTTATTCGTCTCTTGTGCAATGGCATCCATTCTGGATTCAATACGCAATCTGTAGTAGAGCAGTATTCTTTAGGTAGCAAGTCGAACGTTGATCGTATCAAGAAATGCTTGATAGATAGAGAACTCATCACTATAGAAAAGGAAGGAGTATTTCTTGCCGATTGCGTCTTTGAACTATGGTTTAAGAGAGAAATGATGTAGGGACGAAAAGGATACACTCTTGGCATTGCCTTGGTCCTTTTCCTTTCCCATCCCCCACTTGTGGTATATTTTCGGGGCTTATCCTAACTTTTTGCTTAGGATAAGCCCCGAAACTCGAAAAAAAGCATTAACTTTGCAGCCATAAGTATAAAACATATAAAGAAAGGTTCATTGCAATGGAACAGAAATTATTGATCTACAACACTCTCACGCGTACGAAAGAGAGATTCACTCCGCTCCACGCACCTAACGTGGGCATGTATGTTTGTGGCCCTACCGTGTATGGCGATCCGCATCTGGGTCATGCGCGTCCTGCCATCACCTTCGATATACTCTTCCGCTATCTCAAACACTTGGGATACAAGGTGCGCTATGTGCGCAACATCACTGATGTGGGCCACTTGGAGCACGATGCCGATGAGGGCGATGACAAGATAGAGAAGAAGGCTCGCTTGGAGCAGTTGGAGCCAATGGAGATAGCTCAGTACTATACCAACCGCTACCACCAGGCGATGGAGGCACTCAACGTATTGCCACCTAGCATCGAGCCTCATGCCACTGGTCACATCATCGAGCAGGAGAAGCTGGTACAGGAAATCCTCGACAATGGCTATGCCTACGAGAGCAATGGTTCCATCTACTTCGACATCGAGAAGTATAATAAGGACCATAAGTATGGCATCCTCTCAGGTCGTAACCTAGAGAACGTCATCAACGAGAGCCGTGAGCTTGCTGGTATCGGCGAGAAGAAGAACCAGGCAGACTTCGCCCTTTGGAAGAAGGCTTCACCTGAGCACATCATGCGTTGGCCAAGTCCATGGAGCGATGGTTTCCCAGGTTGGCACTGCGAGTGTACTGCGATGGGTCGCAAGTATCTGGGCAATCACTTTGACATCCACGGAGGTGGCATGGACTTGATTTTCCCTCACCATGAGTGCGAGATAGCTCAGGCTGTGGCTTCACAGGGCGACCAGATGGTTCACTACTGGATGCACAACAACATGATTACCATCAACGGACAGAAGATGGGTAAGAGCCTCGGCAACTTCATCACCTTGGAGCAGTTCTTCACAGGCAATCATGCGAGTCTTGAGCAGGCTTACTCACCTATGACCATCCGCTTCTTCATCCTCTCTGCCCACTATCGCAGCACCGTCGATTTCTCCAACGATGCCTTGAAGGCTAGCCAGAAGGGATTGGAGCGCTTGATGAATGGTATCAACGACTTGGAGCGTGTGCCTGTGGCTAAGCAGAGCGATGAGCAGGTGAAGAAGTTCGTGAGCAGAGCTGCGCCAGCGTTGCTATGATGCGATGAACGATGACTTCCAGACACAGCTTGTCATCAGCTACCTCTTCGAGGCTTGCCACATCATCAACACCGCCCTCGACCACAAGGCAAACATCTCTGCCGAAGACTTGAAGGAGTTGACCGACACGATGCATCTCTTCACCTTCGACCTCCTCGGCTTGAAGAGCGAGAAGGGTGCCAACAACGATGCTCGTGAGGAGGCTTACGGCAAGGTAGTGGATATGGTGCTCGACCTCCGTGCCAAGGCTAAGGCTGCCAAGGACTGGACTACCAGCGACCAGATTCGTGATGCCCTTGCTGAGGCTGGCTTCGAGGTAAAGGACACCAAGGATGGTGTAACTTGGAAGCTCAACAAATAAAGTGTTAATAATAATAACTCGTAGTTTTAACACTTACGACTCATAGCTTTTGCCCTCATAACTCATATTTTCCTAATATAAGAGGTTATGAATAGGCAAAAATAAAACACGGACAAATTGAATTTGTCCCGGATATTTGTCTCGCAAATCCTATCGTGCTATATATCAGCAGTTTAGAAGGAAAGAACAAATTCATCGGGACAAATTCAATTTGTCCGTGTTTTTATTTGTCCTCCTTGTTGTCGGCGACAATCTGAGGTCCTCTGATCTTGTCCTTCAAGCCGATGCCTTTCTTGATTTCGATGTTCACTCCATCGCTCAATCCAGTGATGACCTGCTTGCGCTCGTAAGTCTTCTTGTCGTCGCTGCCCTTGATGACATACACAAAAGTGCTGTCGCCACTAAACTCGATGGCGCTCTCTGGCACGGTGAGCACGTGCATCGCCTTGGCTAGTACGATCTCGGCATTGGCACTGTAGCCCGAACGAATCTTGCCTCCCTTCACGGAGCGCACGGCTGCCTTCACCTCAAACTGGTTGGCACCATTGTTCTCCACCGCCTTAGGCGAGATATACTCCAGGTCGGCATCAAACTTCAAGTCTTGCAAGGCACCGATGGTAATCTTCATCGGCATGCCCACCACGAGGTTGCCCACTTCCGTCTCGTCGATATTGCCACGGAAGATGAGGTCGTTCATGTTAGCCACACTGGCGATGGTGGTTCCGTCATTGAAGGTGTTGGCGAGGATAACCGAGTTGCCCACCTTGACAGGGATGTCGAGGATGATGCCGGAGATGGTGGAGCGGATGAGGGTGGAGGAGGCGCTGGCGTTGCTCTTTGAGACACCGTCGCGCACAACTTCCAAGGCATCCTCGGCGGCAACCACCTCTTCCTTGGCTTGCTTCAAGGCTTGCTTCACCTTGTCGTATTCATCGGCACTTACCAGTTGCTTCTTGAAGAGTTGTTCCTCACGAGTGTAATCCACCTGCGCCTGCTTCAGGTTGATGCCAGCCAAGCGCACACGAGCCTGGGCGCTGCTGAGCTGTCCCATGTCGGGAATCACCTTTACCTTGGCGATGACCTCTCCTGCCTGCACATAGTCTCCTGCCTGCTTGCATATCTCGGTGATGATACCGCTGATCTGAGGCTTCACGTTCACCTCGTAGCGAGGCTCAATCTTGCCCGTGATGACGGTCGATTTCAGCACGTCCGTCACCTTGGGAGTCAGCTCCTGGTACTCAGTAGGTTTCGGCTGTGATTTCTGATAGAGGAACACGAAGGTTCCGATGAAGATGATGGCGACAATCGCCGCAACCATCAGTTTGGAATACTTTTTCATATCTCGTAATCTTTTTATGATCTATGTTATTCGTCTCTCATGGCATCCACTGGCTTGATGCTCATGGCTCTCCATGCCGGGGCGAGACCAGCCAATCCACCGAGGATGCAAACGAGGATGGCAGAGAATATCGCCGTCCAGAAGTTCACCTGGAAGTGGGCGGTGAGGATGCCATCCTTCGTGTTTGCCACTTCCAGCATCTGTAGGATGGCGACTCCGAAGAGGATGCCCGTCATGCCTGCCACCAGGGTGAGGATGACGCTCTCGGAGATGATTTGCGAGAGTATCATCTTCGGTGTGGCTCCGATGGCACGGCGGATGCCAATCTCGGTGGTGCGCTCCCTCACGGTCACCATCATGATGTTGCTCACGCCGATGGCTCCTGCCAGCAACGTGCCGATGCCCACCAGCCAGATGAGGAAGTTGACACCCTTGAAGAGGTTGTCGAGCATCTGGAAGAGCACCTCGGTATTGAATACCATCACGCCCTTCTCGTCGGTAGGATCCACGGAGTGGGCACGGGCTATGATGGATCTCATGCGGTCGGTGATCGAACTCATCACCACTCCCTGATGTCCCGTCACGGCGATGATGTCCACGGCATTGCCTCGGTTGTAGGCGGTTCGGAGCACCGATTGTGGTAGGGTGATGGTCTCGTCGGCACGACCGCCGAAGTTGACACCATTGCCCGAACGATAGTCCACGCCCACCACGGTATAGTAGGTGGAATCCACTCGCAGGCTCTTGCCACAAGGGTCGCCGCCTCCGGGGAAGAGGTTCTTGTATATCTGCTCGCCGATGACGCACACCTTGCGCTGTTGCTTCACGTCCATCTCGTTGATGTATCTACCATAGAATAGCTTTGGTGCGCTCACCTCGGCATAGTCGGCGTTCACGCCTTGGGTGGAGCCGCTGAACTTCTTGTCGCCGAAGACCACGGTCTTTCTGCCTCCGAAGAGCAGGGGGGTGATGACGTCCAGCTCAGGCATCTGTTGGCGCAGTCGCTCCATGTCTCTCACCTCCATGTTCCATTGCCGTCCCTTGTCGAATCCCTTGTAGGGCTTGGTCGTATTTTGCGACCAGATGACGGCGGTGTTGGTGGCGAATCCGGCGAAGTTGTTTTGCAATATCTCCTTCAGTCCTTGTCCGCCTCCCATCAGGGCGATGAGCATAAACACGCCCCAGAACACGCCGAATCCCGTCAACAGGCTGCGGCTCTTGTTCCTCGTGATGGTATCGAGTATCTCTTTATATGTATCTAAGTCAAATCGCATAGACAATTATACATTGTACATTATTAATTATACATTATAAATTCATTCCGCTCTCAGCGCCTCTATCGGTCGGAATCTTGCTGCCTTGATGGCTGGGATGAGACCGGCGATGGTGCCGGCGATGACGATGGTGATGGTGGCTGCGATGCAAGTGCCGATGCCCACGGTAGGGTTGACAAACATGGCAGCCTTGAAGAGACCGGTGTCCACGGTGGTATGACCTATCGTGGCATCCATGATTTCATTGGCGGCTACGCCACACACCATGCCGATGTATCCGAAGATACTGGTGATGATGATGCTCTCGGTGATGATGAGCTTCAGTATCGACCAAGGCTTGGCTCCGATGGCTTTTCTTACGCCAAACTCTCGGGTTCGCTCCTTCACGGTGATGAGCATGATGTTGCTTACGCCCACGATTCCGCTGAGCAAGGTGAACAAGCCCACGATCCACAGGGCTATCTGGATGATGGCGATGCCTTGGTTCATCTGTATGTTGTCCATATATCGGTTCCAAAGCCAGATGGTGCGGTCGTCATCGGGAGCAGCCAGGTGGTTGTTGTTGATGCGAGCACGATAGCTTTTCTCAAAGTGCTTGTTGTCCTCCTCTGTCTTCAGGTTCTTGAGGGAGAACTCGATGGTGCCAGCCTCGTCGCCCTTGGCATAGATGGTCTTCACGGTCGAGAAGGCGGAGAAAGCCTCGTTGTTCTGTCGTGACTCATCGTCCTTGTAGATGCCCACCACCTTGAAGGAGAGGTTGTCCACCTTCACGTTCTTGCCGAGCATCGCCCGATAGTCCTTGGCGAGTTCCTTGGCTTGACTTCGGCTGAGAACCAGCGTCTTGCGTCGTTCCTTGAGGTCGATGTCGTTGATGAACCTGCCCACGATGATTTCCTTCTTGTCTATCTTGGAGTGGGAGGGAGATACGCCCGTGAGCGTCTGTGCCGCCACATAGTTGTCGCCATAGGTGATGTTGACGCCGGCTTGCTGCAACTGTCCGCCCACGTCTCCCACAAAGTGAGAGAAACTTTGGCGAGTGGTGGTCATGTCCTGGTCTTTCAGGGTGATGTCACGTCCCTCCTTCAGTCCCTTGAAAGCCTTGGAGGTCTGTCCACCGAACACCAACATGGAGTTGGCTAGGAATCGGTCGCTCTGTTGCAGTTGGGCGTTGATGAGTCCATTGCCGGCACCCAGGAGGAATATCAGCATGAAGATACCCCAGGCAACGGCAAATCCCGTCAGCGATGTACGCAACTTATTGCGCTTCGACGTGCTCCATATTTCTTTGATTAATTCACGCATGAAAACTAATGTATAAATGGTTTACTTCACGTAGTCCTTGCTCACCAGGTGATGGTCGTAGTTCTCCTCGATGTTTCCGATGAGTCCATCCTTGATGTGTATCACCTTGTCTGTCTCGTTGGCTACGCCGCTTTCGTGTGTCACCACCACGATGGTCATGCCCTCTTTCTGGTGCAGTTCCTTGAGCAAGTCCATCACCTCCACGCTCGTCTTCGAGTCGAGCGCACCCGTAGGTTCATCGGCTAGGATGATCTGGGGCTTGGTGATGAGGGCACGGGCGATGGCGACACGCTGCTTCTGACCACCCGACATCTCGTTGGGATAGTGCTCAGCCCATTGTGCCAAACCGAGCTTGTCGAGGTATTCCATCGCCAACTCGTGTCGCTTCCTTCTGCTCACGCCTTGGTAGAACAGAGGCAGCTCCACGTTCTCCACGGCAGTCTTGAAAGAGATGAGGTTGAACGACTGGAAGATGAAACCGATCATCTTGTTGCGATATTCGGCGGCACGCGTCTCGCTGAGGTCTCGGATGAGCACGTCGTTGAGTCGGTATTCGCCCGAATCATAGTTGTCGAGAATGCCCAATATATTTAATAAGGTGGATTTGCCCGAACCCGATGCGCCCATGATCGACACAAACTCGCCTCGTTCGATGTCGAGGTTGATGCCCTTGAGCACGTGCAGTGGTTGCGCCCCCTGGTAAGTCTTGTTGATGTCTTTTAAATGTATCATCTAGCGTAATTATGTGATTAAAACTAAAACGTTAGACGCTTGCAACTCACGGAAAGTTGCAAGCGCCATCATATTATATGTATTTCATCAAGATGTCCCAGACGGCGATGATGTGGCAGATGCTTCCTGCCAAGACGAAGAAATGGAAGACGGAGTGCATGTATCGCTTCTTGTTGATGCTGTAGAAGACGGCACCCGTGATATAGCATACGCCCTCGGCGATAATCCAAATCACCGTGGCTGGGGTCACGGAGTCGTAAAGCGGTTTGAAGGCGACCAGTACCGACAAGCCCATGCCCACAAAGCAAAGCGTCTCCAAGTTGCTGTGGTCCTTCAGTTTGGCGAAACTCATCACGGTGCCAACAATGGCACACGCCCAGATGAAGATGAAGAGGCTCCATCCCCAGTAGCCTTGGTCGCGCAGGGCAATCAGAGTGATGGGCGAGTAGGAACCGGCGATGTGCCAGTAGATGGCGGCATGGTCCCACTTGCGCAGTCGCTCCTTCCACTTGCTCCAAGCCGAGAGGGCATGGTAGGTGGTGGAGGCGATATACGACATGAGCATGCCGAAGAGGTAGAGGATGACGCCTGCCGTTGCCCAACCGTTATGCTCCGTGAAGCACCAATACAGGAAGATGATGCCGAAGACGACACCCAACAGGATGCCACCGGCATGTGACCAGGAGTTCCAAAGCTCCTCCTTATGACTGAAATGAATCTTGAGTTTCATATTGTTTCTTTTCTTGGCGACAAAGATGATGCAAACGAGTGCAATGAAAGCTTGCTTTCAAATTGCCGAGTGCAGCAAATCTTCTGCAAAGGTAATAAGAATTTTCGACTTACGTGTCTTTTTAGTAAATCTTAATGCGGTCCCTTTGCTTTATTTACCTATTCTTTGCCTTTTTCTGCTTTCCGCCGAAAATAACTCAAGAAAGTATTGGTGGCTAGGGCTTATTTTTATATTTTTGCAATTGGAAACGAATAATTACTAATAACTGAACTATACAACATGAAGTTAAAATCATTAGCTCTCTTACTCATGACCATCGCTATGCCAGCGATGGCAGAACAGGTATCGGTGAATACCAAGGGTATGTCGCTCGTACTCGATGTCGAGAATGGCAAACCTGCTCAGTATCTCTATTTCGGCACTAAGTTGAACAACAGTGACTTGCAGAACCTCAAGGTGGCTACGGATGGCAGAATGGATGCTTATCCTGCATACGGCTTGAACACCCCTGCTGAGGCTGCGCTCGCCATGCGTCATAGCGACGGCAACCTCTCCACAGCCCTTGTGGCTACGGGCAGCGAGGTGAAGAGCGAGGGCAACACCACGGTGACCACCATCCACCTCAAGGACCCTGTATATAATATAAAGGTGGACTTAAAGTATCGTGCATATAATGATGTAGATATGATCGAGGCGTGGACCGAGATCGCCAATGGCGAGAAGGGTACCGTCACCCTCACCACCTTCGCTTCTGCCATGCTTCCTATCCGCCGTGGCGATGTATGGATGAGCCATCTCTCTGGCACTTGGGCTAACGAGGGACAGCTCTCTCACGAGAAATTGCAACCGGGCGAGTTCGTCATCCGCAACAACGATGGCACTCGCAACTCCCATACCGACCATGGCGAGGTGATGTTCTCGCTGAATGGCAAGGGACAGGAGAATACGGGCGATGTCATCGGAGCAGCCATCGTCTATAGCGGCAACTACAAGTTGAAGACCGTAACCGATGATACCGAGTATCACTACTTCTTCGCTGGCATCAATGAGCAGAACTCAGAGTATCACTTGAAGAAGGGCGAGACTTTCAAGACCCCAGCCTTGGCACTCACTTACTCTACCGAGGGATTGAGCGGTGCGAGCCGCAATTTTCACAAGTGGGGTCGCAAGTACATCCTAGCCCATGGCGACAAGGAGCGTGACATCCTCCTCAACTCCTGGGAGGGCGTCTATTTCGACATCAACCAGAAGGGTATGGACCAAATGATGGCTGACATCCACTCGATGGGTGGAGAACTCTTCGTGATGGACGATGGATGGTTTGGCAAGAAATATCCTCGCAAGACCGACAACTGCGCCTTGGGCGACTGGGTGGTAGATACCAACAAGTTGCCTGATGGTATCGAGGGCTTGCTCCGTGATGCCAAGAAGAATGGCGTGAAGTTTGGTATCTGGATAGAGCCAGAGATGACCAACAGTGTGAGCGAACTCTACGAGAAGCATCCCGACTGGATCGTCAAGGCTCCTAAGCGTGATGCCGTCTTGGGTCGTGGTGGCACGCAGCTCGTGCTCGACCTCGCCAATCCTAAGGTGCAGGATTTCGTGTTCGGCGTGGTTGATAACTTGCTCACCAAGTATCCTGAGATTGCTTATATCAAGTGGGATGCCAACATGCCTATCATGAACCATGGCAGCCAGTATCTCCCGATGGCAGACCAGAGTCACATGTATATCGCATATCATGCAGGTTTTGCCAAGGTGATGGATCGCATCCGCGCCAAGTACAAAGATGTTGTCATTCAGTGCTGTGCCAGCGGTGGTGGTCGTGCCAATTGGGGCATGCTCCGTGGCTTCGACGAGTTCTGGGTAAGCGACAACACCGATGCACTCCAGCGCATCTACATGCAGTATGGCACCAGCTACTTCTTCCCAGCCATTGCCATGGCAAGTCATATCTCCGCCGTTCCTAATCATACCGTCTTCCGCACCACTTCCTTGAAGTATCGCATCGACGTGGCGATGAGCGGTCGCCTGGGTATGGAGATTCAGCCTAAGAACATGACCGATGAGGAGAAGGCTCTCTGCAAGAAGGCTATCTCCGAGTACAAGCAGATTCGTCCAGTGGTACAGTTTAGCGACCTCTATCGCTTGGTATCTCCTTACGACAACCAGGGTTTGAGTTCCATCATGTACGTGAGCGAGGCGAAGGACAAGGCTGTGTTCTATTGGTGGAAACTCGCCAACTTCTACAATGCTCACCTTCCAAGGGTGAAGATGGCTGGTTTGGATGCCAACAAGATGTATAAGGTACGTGAATTGGATGTCATCGACAACAAGCCACTCGACTGTGAGGGCAAGTCTTACTCCGGCAAGTTCCTGATGGAGCATGGCTTGGAGATGCCTTACACCCACGATGTAGATTGGGGCAAGAAGAACGATTGGTCTTCTCGTGTCATCTATCTCGAAGCAGAATAGTTCATATCTTGAAGCGCAAATCAATGCTCTTAAGCATATTTAGTAGTTTTTATATATACAATACACGTAAAAGCCTCGCTCCCATTTCGGGAGCGAGACTTTATTTGGAACCATACAAGAAAGATCTATATTTGGGCAAAGGTCTCTTCAAATACGCATCTCTGAATGATTCTTTGTAAAGTTCCAAATCCAATTCATTCATACTTCTCTTCTGATAATTAAAGCTATCTTTTATTATGCGATAAGACCATTCGTCATTATAAGCCATCAAAGCTTGATATAAATAATCGAGAGTTGGCGAAAAATCATCTGCTTTGTATAAATATAGTTTACTTATATCTTCTAATGTTTTTCGAAAAGATTCATCTGGCCAATAAGACACAGCTAATAAAGACATTGGAAACAAATCCTCGTCAGGAAGTACTGGTTTATATGACACATCTGCTATATTTCGACAAGCTTCTTCTATCTTTTCGAATGTTTTAAGGGCTTCATTAACCAAAACTCTATCAGATGGTTTATGGTATTTTGCAAGCAAAACCAAGGCATAAGGATTTTTATCTACAACATAATGCCTCTTTACGAGATAATAATACCTTTCACTTGGTGGAATTCTCAAAAATAGCTGTTTATAATAGTCAATGTTCTTTAAACCCAAGCTACGCAGCAATACTCTATCTAGCTTGTTTGTACTAATTCTATGTTTCTTGCAGTACTTTGCCAACAAGTTAATCCTCAAATTTGAAATATTGTCCTCCCCAATTCTTTCATAAAAGGAAACATAGCTAATAGGAACGCTAATGGTATCAGTCAACTCACGAAATGCAATAGATTCAGCTTTCTGATAATTGCGATTTAGCAATACTTGGAAAGCATATAGTCTGATAATCGGAGATTTATCGTCTTTAGACAAACGCACCAATTCTGCATCATTGGCAAACGTATCTAATTGTCTAAGGCAGATTTTCACCTTCAAATACTCAGCCGTTTTAATCGGATTGCAGTAGAATATACCTAAAGTCTTCAATTGTATCAGAGAAGAATCTATTTTATCCTCCCTCGCATTTCTTTTTGCGCAATTATCAAATGAAATCAATATAATAAATGCAATTATTATATTAACAAGCAAATCGATTATATTATTTTTTCCCATTTTTTCCCTTAGTATTAAAAAAATTGAATCCAATTGATCCTGGTTTAGAACTATCTTTATAGTTTGTTACGACACGCCCATTCCTATAAGCTTTCCAAACACCATGTGCTTTTTTATTAGTAGCTCCAATAATTCTATATGAATATTCTGCTTTTGATTTTATAAGTTTATCATTCACTTTTGGCGTTTTTTCAGAAACCGCCAAATCTCCACTTGGAGCAATAATCAAAGCATCTTTAAATTTTGGATCCCTAGAAATCTTTTCTGCAAATTTAGCAGTGGAACACATATGAAGGACGATTATTTTACTTTTTGAATAACTTTCTTTCAAACCTTTATCTTTTTGTATCATATCATAAAAGAATTCTACGGATTTTTCACCAGTAGAACCAGATGTCTTCTCTTTATATGAAAAGCCATTAAAACTTCCATGTGCAAACAGATTTAATACTGTTGGATTATCTTTAAAATGAAGATAATTTCTATATAAAATCGGCGATTTTAACCTTTCTTCTTGACCAAAATATGGTCTTTTTATCATACCATTTGGATCAATGTACTTTATAGGATTGCTTTCACAATAAACCATTCCTCCTATACTTTGATATTTTTCAGCCAAAGGATCCACCCCATACCAAACACTAGCCACAGGATTCATATACCTTGTACCATAGTAATAGAGTCCCGTCTCGTCATCAAGTTGCTTGCCATTAAACTTGTACGGCATTGACTCTGAAGACGAGTGCTCATCGACCAACAACTCACCATAAGGAAGATAGGCTTCATACTGCGTGATGTTGCCATCGCCATAACCAGGTGTCGAGCGTTCACTATCACACACCCTCTTTATGAGTTATATCGTTTATAATTACTTATTCTTCTATTTTCCAATCTGTTATATTGTGTGTCGCCACATCAAAGTTGATGCCTATTTTCACGATAGGCAACCCACAGAGGGCGAAACGTTTCGGGTATTCCTTAAGGTCAATTTGTCTCATTGCCACATCGGAACTTTGGTTGAGTTTCAACTCAAAAAGATAAAGATGAGTGGCAGTGCGGAGCACCATGTCAACACGCCCTTTTAGGGTGCGAACCTCCACATCGACGTAATTGTCCAAGATGGAGAAGATGACATACATCATCTGCTGGTAATGCCCCTCGTAATCAGTATTGTCACAATAAGGGATGGTGCCGAGATAGGTTTGCAGCATCTCCAAAGCCTTGTCGATGTCATTGTGACGGATGGCAGCCGACATCTTGGCGATAGTCGTTGTACCTTTCACGGTATTCATGCCAATATAATAAGGTAAGAGACAACGATACAAGCCGACACGGATTTCCTTGTTAGGGATGTCGAGCAGATAGAGTTCTGTCTCTGGGTCATACCCCTTGATGGTGATGTAGCCACTCTGATAGAGCAACGGCATGATGGTGGTCATCTTTTCGGTAGGTGCGTCAAACTCCGACTTGTCTGCCTCGCTCCCTCCTATCTCTGATGGCATCACCTGGAACTTGTTGAGCATGTTGATCAAGTAAGTAGGCGTGCCTGATGCAAACCAATAGTAGTCTAAGTTACCATTTGTCATTGCATTGAGTAGGCTGAAAGGGTTGAAAATATCAGGTGATACATCTGCAAAATGATAGCCATCATAATACTCCCGAAGTGCAGCTAGTGTTTCTTCCCTTGTCTTGCCCAACTTCTCACCCAAGGCATCAACATCTGCCGACATTTCCGTCTCTAGTTCTTCCATCGTGATACCACAGATGCCAGCATACTGGGGCAACATGCTCACATTCGTAATATTATTCAGCTCGCTGAAGATACTCATCTGTGAGAACTTGGTAATGCCAGTCAAGAATACAAAGCGGAGATATGGCTCACAATCTTTCAGGGGACTATAGAAATTGCGCATCATATCACGCAACTCCTTAAGCTCTGCCTCCTTATGGACAACATCCAATAAGGGGGCATCGTATTCGTCAATGAGGACGACCACCTGTTTTCCCATTTTTTTGTAAAGAGTCTGTATCAAACTACTCAATCGAATATTGGGATCGATAGCATCATTCTCGATACCAAATCTCTCCTCATTCATCTTTAAAATATAAAGAAGGTATCTCTGTAATTGCTCCTTCTCCATATGCTTTCCACCAGCCATGCTGAAGTGAAGCACAGGATATTCTGTCCATTCCTTCTCTAGTTTCTCGATCGCAAGTCCCTTGAAAAGTTCCTTCTTGCCCTCGAAATAACTCTGGAATGTGGAAGCTAGGAGTGACTTGCCGAATCGACGTGGGCGACTCAAGAAGAAATGCTTTCCACCGCTATGCGCCATACGATAGATATATTCCGTCTTGTCAACATATCGAAGATCACGGTTGATAATCTCCGAGAATGTTTGGATTCCCACTGGGTATAATTTCAATGCTGCCATCTTAGAATTTGCTTGTTTTATAATACTTTGGCACAAAAGTACGATTATTTTTCGAAAGTCCCAAACTTTTTTGTACATATTTCTACGGCAACAAGCTATAGGTAGCCTACATGCCAACCAAACCAAATAAAGCCTCGCTTCCATTTCGGGAGCGAGGCTTTATTATATCTTATCATCCCGAAAAGCAAGAGAATTCTTCTCTCTTCACTCTTCGTTCTTCACTTTCTGCTTAATCCTTAAGCCCAAGGATTCTCTGTTGGGTAAGGCAAGCTCTTAGGCTGATTGTAAGCGATGTCCTTGATGCCAAGATACTTGAACACCTCGAACAGGGTCTTGCCTACGTGAGAGAAGGCTACGGCACCGTGGTGTGGATAACCCTTCTGGATCAATACGTGACGATAGAAGCGACCCATCTCAGGAATAGCGAAGATACCGATACCACCGAATGAACGAGTAGGAACATCAAGTACCTCACCCTCAGCGATGTAAGAACGGAGGTTGCCCTCTGAGTCGCACTGCAAGCGATAGAATGTGATGTCGCTAGCTGCGATGTCACCCTCCAAGGTACCACGTGTGAAGTCTGGCTTGCCACCGTTCTCCAACAAGCGGTTCTGAATCAACTGATACTTGATGGCACGGGTAGCGCACATCTTGCATTGTGGAGTGTTACCGCAGTGGAAGCCCATGAAGGTATCGGTCAACTTATAGTCGTACTTGCCTACGATGTCCTCGTCATAGATGTACTTAGGTACAGAGTTGTTGATGTCGAGCAATGTCACAGTATCGTCAGATGCGCACATACCGATGTACTCAGACAAAGCACCATAGATATCAACCTCGCAAGCTACAGGGATGCCACGGCTTACCAAACGGCTGTTTACATAGCAAGGCTCGAAACCGAACTGGCTTGGGAATGCAGGCCAGCACTTGTCGGCGAATGCTACATACTGGCGTGAACCCTTGTGGTTCTCAGCCCAGTCGAGCAATGTCAACTCAAACTGTGCCATGCGGCGGCTCAAGTCAGGATAGTATTTGCCTTCGCCCATCTCTTCTGCCATCTCCTTGCAGACGCCATCGATACGTGGGTCGTTCTCGTGCTCCTTATAAGATACGAGCAAGTCAAGCTCAGAGTTCTCCTCAATCTCTACGCCGAGTTCATACAAGCCCTTGATAGGAGCGTTGCAAGCGAAGAAGTCCTGAGGACGTGGACCGAATGTGATGATCTTCAAGCCCTTCAAACCGAGGATGACACGTGCTACTGGTACGAAGTCCTGGATCATCTTGGCAACATCCTCTGCTGTACCTACAGGGTACTCAGGGATATAGCCTTTCAAGTGGCGCATGCCGAGGTTGTAAGAGCAGTTGAGCATACCGCAATAAGCGTCACCACGACCATTGATCATGTCGCCATCACCTTCTGCTGCTGCAACAAACATCACAGGACCATCGAAGTTCTTTGCAATCAAAGTCTCTGGGGTCTCAGGACCGAAGTTGCCGAGGAAAACAACCAAGGCGTTACAGCCCTGCTCCTTTACGTCGGCTACAGCCTTGAGCATATCTTGCTCGTTCTCAACAGTGGTCTTGCAGTTGTACAAGTCACCTTTGTATTCTTTTACGATGTTCTCACGACGCTGAGTTGAGAGAGCGATAGGGAAACAGTCACGGCTAACGGCGATGATACCGAGCTTGACTACTGGAATGTTGTTACTTACCATAATAGTATTGTTTTTGTATATTTAATAATTTAGATTCTTGTCTGTCTTACTAAGAGCTTATACTGCTGAATTTGGATTTCTCGACCACAAAAGTACTATTTTATTTGGAAACTTCCAACGGTTTTAAGATTATTTATAGCGCAAAAGTACGCCATTGATACGCATTTGCTGATAAATGAAACATAACGTAAAGCAAATGATACATTTTATACACACCTCTGTTGTCAACTTATTTTGTGGGATGCCTATAAAGACTTCGCTCTTTCCATCTTCCTACGCCTAGTACCACTTTCATTTTTTCCTAGTTAGGGAAAAATTCTTCCCTAGTTAGGCGTGAATTTTTACCTAGCCAGGGAGCGGCGGCTGCGTAGTGGATGGAAAAGCGGGGCGCAAGGGAGGTTGTAAAGAATCGTTACTGTGTAGTAAGTCAGTAAGCTGACTGCAAGATGGTGCTCGGCTTTCGATAAATGCCAGAACCAATATCCTTGTGTCTATGTGTCCTAGGCGTAAGAGCTTGAAGGATATAGCCAAAGAGATGGCAAAACTGCGTCATAATGATTGCATCGCATATGTCACGCAATCTTTTGGCGACCGCCAAAATATCTTATGGCGGTCGCTTGACGATTTGATGGCGGTCGCCACACAATCTTTTGACGACCGCCAAAAGATATACGGAATCGAGTTCTCTGTCTTTAACTGAGGGGAGTCTCTGGTCGAAAGGCTGAAGAAGTGGATGGATGTGGATGTTAGGCGACTTTGAATCTTAT
>ULYL01001508.1_pt1 | contig 19735 bp, 8 predicted proteins | sample 1962211 | NCBI WGS metagenome assembly ULYL01 (sample SAMEA4835864, study PRJEB28245) | human gut metagenome | biome: gut microbiome; material: fecal sample | place: Denmark | collected 2008
GCCTACATGGATGGCGGCACGTGGTATGTTTCTTTCCATAAAAATCTTGTTTGAGTTAGTAACATTGTTATGGTATGACTGGTGACAGTTCTCGGGCGGAGCCTGAGCATAATAGAAGGACCTTTTTAAGTGAACAGCGTCAGCAAGTGAATCTAAAAGTTTAGGACTTTTGTGAAAGTCCGTCACGCAAGCGTATTCGCAGATTCTTATCAACTCTGCTATGACTCTTACACCAACACCAACCCAATACAGTCTATTAGATGTTGGAGTGGCGGATGTTGCTTTATCAGCCTTTGTAGCGCCATCTGCGGTGTTTCCGTCATCAGTAGGAAGTCAGCAATGTCAAGACCTTTGGTCTTTTGTTCATCGGTGGCATTGTCTTCCAAGATGTTGCTGACAAGAACTTGCTTGCATATTGATTGCAGCAACGGAATCTTGTATTTCTGTAGATGGAATCTATACTCACTCATAAGGCTCTGCACTTGTTGCACCTTGCACTTTCTGCACTTTTGCACTTGTTTGGCGCAAAATGCCTTAACTGAGCCTGTCTTTCTGCCAGCTTTCTGGCTTCTTCCTTGGCATAGTAATCATCCAAGGAGATTTCATAATTGCCAGTGGAAGTCTTTACATAAAGCTTCTTTTCCTTCTTATCATAAGCATAATAAATGGACGCCTCAAACACTCTGAATAAAATATTCTTATATTTAAGAAGACCGCAAATCACAATTTTTAGGTATTGCATATTCCTCATAGAAGCCGTACCTTTGCACCCTCAAAAGAAAATAAGGTAAAAAGACAAAATTAATATGAGAGTGAACAATAAAATAAGTCTGTGCATTCTTTCATCAATGGCCATCAGCACGAATCTGAATGCACAGGTAGGAAAAGACTCTGTCCTTCTTGAAGAAGTTCAGGTAGTGGGTAAATCAATGGCACGCAGAATGCAAGAGCAAGCTTACGCCATCTCTGTCTTGGACTTAAAGAAACAATACCAGACAGCGGCTCCATTAAACAAGCTTCTTAATAGTGTTACGAGCGTCAAGATTAGAGAAGACGGTGGACTGGGTTCCAACTATAGCTTCTCCCTGAATGGCTTCTCTGGCAACCAGGTGAAGTTCTTCATCGATGGCATCCCTATGGATAACTTTGGCTCTTCCTTCAACTTGGCCAATATCTCCGCAAACATGGCTGACAGAATCGAGGTGTATAAGGGTGTGTTACCTGTATATCTCGGCTCTGACGCACTGGGTGGAGCAGTGAACATCGTGTCACGCAAAAATGCCAACTACCTGGATGCCACCTACTCCATCGGTTCTTATAATACGCACCGCTTCTCTATCAATGGAGCTTACACATCACATGGAGGATTCACCATCAGAGCCAACGCCTTCGCCAACTACTCTGACAACAACTATAAGGTATGGGCACCTATCGTCAACCTTTCCACCAACAAACAAGAGGGCTATGAATGGGTGAAAAGATTCAATGATGGCTACCACTCATTCGGTTTGAAGGTGGAAAGCGGCATCGTGGGCAAATCCTGGGCAGACTACTTGCTCCTGGGCTTGATTGCATCCACCGACAAGAATAATGTACAAACAGGAGCCACAATGGATGCGGTGTATGGTGGTGTAAAGACCAAGAGTTTCTCCATCATCCCAAGCATTAAGTACAAGAAAGATGACTTGTTCTTGCCTGGACTGTCTTTGGCTCTTTATGGCACGTACAATATCGTGAACACCCAGAATGTAGATACGCTTGCCAGAAAGTATAACTGGAAGGGAGAATATGTTACCAGTACATCGGCTGGTGAAGGTTACCTCACTGATGCTACCATCAAGGAACGCCAGTGGCAAGCCAATGCCAATCTGAACTACGTCATAGATGACCACCAGTCGGTCACTCTGAACAATGTATTCACTGCCATGCGCAGAAAGAGCGATGACAAGATGTACCCAGACGATGAGATGAACAATGTACCACAGCAACTCACCAAAAACATCACAGGCTTGGGCTATCAGGTGAGATTCCAAAGATGGAATGCCAACATCTTCGGTAAGATGTACCGACTCTATAGCTCCACCTATAAGCTGATGGACCAGTTCACCGATAACCAACGATGGGAGAAGGTGTCTGACAGAAAGCATCGCTTTGGTTATGGAGCCGCTGCTACTTATTACATCTTGCCTTCTTTGCAAGCCAAGGTTTCCTTTGAGCGTGCCTTCCGTATGCCAGAGACCGTGGAGATGTTTGGTGACGGAATGGTTCAGAAAAGTAACCCAGACCTCAAACCAGAGAGTAGCAACAACTTCAATGCGGGCCTTCTCTTTGACCAAAACTTTGGTCCTCACAGAGTGCAGGCAGAGGTCAACTACATCTATAGAGACACCAAGGACTTCATCTTGAAGGGAGTGAGCTTGACCAGCAACCCTACCACCAGTTATGACAACATTGGCAAGGTGCATACGCATGGTATAGAGGCCTCTCTGGGATATTCTTACAAGAGAAATCTCCATATCAATGGAAATTTCACCTACCAGGACATCAAGGACAAGCTGGAGTTTGAGAAATCACAGAATACCTACGTGGGCGATGGCATCACTGAGAACATCACCTACGGACAGCGCTTGCCAAACATTCCATATCTCTTCATGAATGGGCACGCTGACTACAATTTCTTTGATTTCGGGTGGAAGGGCAACACCCTCTCCATCAATTATGACATACAGTATATCCATAGCTACTATCTCTCCTTCACCGGACTGGGAGCCAAGGCAACCAAGAAGGTCATACCAGAACAGCTGAGTCACAATGTATCTCTGGGCTACAGCATGAAAGATGGCAGATACAGCATCATCTTGGAATGCACGGACATCACTAACGAGAAACAGTATGACAACTATCGCTTGCAAAAACCAGGCAGAACATTCAACATGAAGTTCAGATATTACATCAGCAAATAACATCCATTGAATTAAAATAAATTTGATTAGACAATGAAAAAATTATATAGCAGCATCATGCTCATGGCCACCATAGCCATGACATCCCTCACTCTGTCATCATGCGACGATGACCTCAGTGGCGAGCAAGAGATTCCAAACGCCCCTTACGTACTTAGCTTGGGCGTAACCTCCAGTGGCAATACCTCCTATTACGTGGTTTCTACAGACAACTTGATGGAAGGAACCATCAATGCTGTAGGAAAAGGTATCGAGCAAAATGGCTATCACGATTATCAGCAAGGCGGCAATACCATCTTCTGCATCGGAGGACTGGGAGTAACCAACGCCACAGGAGTGGTAAGAGGCTCCGACGGTCTTCTGAAGGAACAAGGAGAATTCGTTTTCAACAACTCCATCAATGGATTTTGCCAAGTAGATGGGAACACGATGGTGGCCCTGGAACTGCCAAGCAATAAGGAAAGCGGTAATAAATTGACTTTTTATACGGTAGATGCCCATACAGCAGCCATCACTTCCAAAAACAGCAAGACTTCTGTTTCTCCAATAGATAATCTCGACTGGCCAAGCATCACGGGAATGGCACATAGTGGCGGCAACCTCTATGTTACTTATACACCGATGAACAGCAAAACATTCGAGACTGCCTATACTGACACTTGCTTTGTAGCGGTATATTCATATCCAGAGTTCAAGTTTGTCAAGCTGATGAAAGACACGCGAATGGGACCTGGTGGATCATGGAACGCCTTCAATGGATTTGTCAAGGATGAAGAAGACAACCTCTACGTGATGTCCAACTCTGCCATTTCCAACGGATACTCTCAAAGTACCAAGCATGCAGGCTTTCTGAGAATCAAGAAGGGATCCACCACCTTTGACGAGGACTACTTCTTCGATTTCGAACAGGCCACAGGTGGGCTAAAACCTGCCCATATCCAATATATCGGCAATGGACTCGTCTTTGCGGAAGTGAGTACCATCACCCCTCAGACCGCCAATGACAGATGGGGCGACAAAAGCCTAAAATGCTGCATCATCGACCTCAAAAACAAAACAGTAAAAGACGTGGAAGGAATCCCTGTGCACAATGGAAATGGTGGCAGAAGATTCGCTTGCCTCATTGAAGACGGCTACGCTTTCTTGCCGGTGTCAACAACTGATGGCATCTACATCTATAGAACCGATATTGCCACAGCCAAGGCCGAGAGAGGAGCTCGTGTCTCCACATCTTTCGTAGGAGGCTTTTTCAAACTACCATAAACATCAGAAAAGCAGAAAATAGGAAAAATATATCAAGAACGGATGAACATCAAAAGATTATGCTACCTACTCCACTTATGGATAGGTCTAGCCACTGGAATCATCGTCTTTGTTGTCAGCATAACAGGGGCCATCTATCTCTTCAAGGATGAGATCAGCTCAACCTATCAACCTTGGAAAAAGGTGGAGGCAAGGAATCAGCCTTTTCTCCAACCTTCCAAGCTGATAGAGATTGCCAACACACAAAGCCACCAAGAGCGTCCTTCCGCCATCACTATAGGCGAAAAGGATGAAGCCGTATGGGTGGATTACTTCGGAGAGAAGGGACAGACAACCATTTATCTGAACCCTTATGACGGAAAGATAATCCATACTAGCCACTTAGGAACCGATGAGTTTGACTTTTACCGATTCATCTTGAACGGACACCTGTATATGTGGTTTCCTCGAACCATCGGAAAACCTTTGGTTAGCTATGGAGTCTTGCTTTTCTTCCTGACTCTCCTCACAGGATTGGTCATCTGGATGCCAAAGCATATCACGTTACATCTTCTGAAGAAACGTCTCGCCTTTCATCGTCCATTCAAGTGGAGACGATTCGTATATGATCTTCATAGTGTATTGGGTATATACATGCTCCTACCGATAATAGTGGTAAGTATCACAGGCCTTATCTTCGGCTTAGATTGGTTCAGTCATGGTATCTACCAACTGGTCTCTGGCGGAAAACAGATGGAAGCATACACCTTGCCTCCATCCGATTCTCTCCATATCCAGAGTAAAACGGCAAGCATCGACCTACTGCAAGCCAAGATTCTAAAAGAGAGTCCTAACGCAGTACAATACTACTATGCACTCCCTGCCGATAGCCAGGAAAGCTATAGAGTGAGTGTGGTACATGAGAAAGGTTCCTATTATAAACAAGACAACCTCTTCTTTGACCAATATACTCTCAAAGAGCTAAAAGGAACAGGCCCATATGCTGGCAGATACAAGGATGGCACACCAGCAGATAAACTGATTCATGCCACTTTGGACCTACATGAAGGCATCATCTTGGGCTGGATAGGCAAAATCATCATGCTATTTGCTGCACTTACATCAGCTTCATTGCCTATTACAGGCTTCCTGCTGTGGAGAAGAAAGAAAAAACAAAAGAAACCAGTAGGATAAGAAGATGTACATCATGCAAATACACCCATAAATCAAACCAGTTCTGAAATTAGCGGAAAACTGCCAGATGATTATCGGCAGCACATAGGCGACATCCTCGCCGCTCAAAAGGGAGATTGTGATGAAATCATCATCATCATCAAAAACGGCATAGTGACAGACACTTTCTTTACTAATATCGCTATCTATAAAGATGGCAAGCGAACACTGCTATATGTACTTTCTGAATAGGAAGAGAGGCATAGACACATCAAGAGTATATCACACCGAGAGCTTCTTTCTCCATAAAAATATCATAAACATCTTACTGGGTTTCTTTATTCTCAACTATTCTTGCTATCTTTGCAGAAGATTTGCTGCACTCGGCAATTAGAAAGCAAGCTTTCATTGCGCTCGCAGGCAGTATCTTTGCAAGAAATTAAGAAGAACAATGAAGACTCTATTAGACGTACATACACATACCATTGCCTCTGGTCATGCCTTCAGCACCTTGCAGGAAATGACATTGACACAAGAAACGATAGAAAAAAGAAGCATCTTCCAACGTCCACTTTGGGTGGTGGTCTTTGCCCTCACCGCAGCCATCGCATGGGGTTGGGCTTACCCACTCATCAAAATGGGAATGAGGGATTTTGGCATACAGCCCGACATGACAGGCAGCAAGATGCTGTTTGCCGGCATCAGATTCTTTATCTCAGGACTCATCATCCTTGCCATTGCCAAGCCATAGCCCTGGAAAATCTACAGAGATACCAGAGCTTTTGGAATGAAAGCGAACAGATATGCTTATTGAGGCGGTAAAGGCCGATGATGGCATACTCATCCATCTTGCCACCGAGGAGTTCGAGCATCTCTTCGACTGGAAACGAGTGAAGGAGGAAGTGAAAGTCATCCAACCACTCTTCTATGTTGATAAGGGCGATACCATCAAGGTCGTCTCCGTCCACGCCAAGAGCTGCCGAGGAGCCATGACGAAATACATCATTCAGAGCCGTCTCTCCCACCCCGCTAATTTACTGGGTTTCGAGTTAGATGGATTCAAGTATGACCCAAATTATGGAGATGAACCTCATCCCCACTTCATCAAGAGATAATTTATCAACCCATAAAATATTAAAGCACTAGAAATTGGACAAAAAATATTTTCCTTAATCAAGTGTCAAAATGTGTATTCTTCCTTTGGTTGTATGTGTCTAAATGTGTAACCTTGTAATAGATTCATGTGTCGGAATATGTAATATTTCACAGACAGGATGTATCGAAAAGTGTAAAGCTTTAACTTATTGATGTGTATAATCGTGTAAACAATGGATAGAAAAAAGGTTATCAACTTATCTGATGGACGAAAGACCGTGAAAGCTACATCCATTGTTCTGATGCCGAGAAGTACTGTTGTGCTTTACCTTGCTGATTAAAGCAAATAAACGAACAAAAAGAAACGGGGCAGCGCAATTTATATGCGTTTGCCCTGTTTTTTCACTAATAGAATGATAAATCGAGAAGAAAAAGAAATTTGATAAAAAGCAAGCCAAAAGTTTGGGAGTGTCGGAAAATTATCGTACTTTTGTGCCAAAGTATCAATTTCAAGCATATCCAAAGATGGAAGCGTTAAAATCATACCCTGTGGGAATCCAAACATTCTCGGAGATCATCAATAGGAATCTCCTGTATGTTGACAAGACGGAATATATCTATCGCATGACTCATAGCGGTGGAAAACATTTCTTCTTGAGTCGCCCCCGCCGTTTCGGCAAGTCTTTATTGACTTCTACTTTTCAAAGCTATTTCGAGGGAAAGAAGGAGCTTTTCAAGGGGCTTGCCATCGAGAAACTAGAGAAGGACTGGATGGAATATCCTGTGCTACACTTTGACTTGTCCGGAGGAAAACACTTGGAGGAAGAAGAGTTACACCGTTATCTTCATTTCATTTTGAAGAATAACGAAGAGCGATTTGGCATCGTGGATGATTCCCCTGACCCCAATATTCGACTTAACAGTCTCATTGACACCCTATACAAGAAAACGGGGAAACAAGTTGTCGTACTCATAGACGAATATGACGCACCTTTGCTTGATGTAATTCATGACAAGACCAAGTTGGAAAAGTTGCGCTATACAATGCGCAATTTCTTTAGTCCATTGAAGAAATGCGAGCCATACCTCCGCTTTGTCTTCTTGACAGGCATCACCAAGTTTTCGCAGTTGAGTATCTTCAGCGAGCTGAATAATATCAGAAACGTGAGTCTGTTACCGCAATACGCCGGCATATGTGGTATCACCAAGGAGGAGTTGCTAACACAGATGTCAGCAGATATAGATATTTTGGGCGAGAAAATTGGCAAGACACGGGAAGAGACAATTATTGCCCTAAAAGATTACTACGATGGATATCATTTTGCAAGTGAATCTCCTGATATTTTCAATCCATTCAGTTTGCTTACCGCAATGGAAAATGGTATGTTGGACTACTATTGGTTTACCTCTGGCACACCAACGTATCTCATCAATATGATGAAGAAGTTTGACACGGCATATACCGACTTCGCCGAGGGCATGGAGGCTGATGCTTCCGACTTTGATGCGCCAACGGATGCTGACATCATGACCACCATCACTCCCCTTCTCTACCAGAGCGGCTACATTACCATCAAGGGCTACGACAAGGAATACGATTCATATTTTTTGGGAATACCCAACAAGGAAGTGCGCCTAGGACTCACCAAGGCTCTCATTCCTTATTATGTGACACGAAATACCATCGCCACCAACAATACCGTGCGCAATATGGCTCGTGCATTGAACAAGGAGGACATGAATCTTGCCTTGCAACATCTCCAAACCTTCCTTGGTACCATCCCTTATTGCGACAACACCGACTATGAGGGGCATTACCAACAGATGCTCTTTGTCATCTTCACCCTACTCTCTGCCTACATGGTGGATGTGGAGGTTCGCACACCGAAGGGACGTGTAGATATGGTACTTCGCTCAAAGACCCATCTCTACCTTTTGGAGTTGAAGCTGAACCAAAGTTCAGATGCAGCGATGAAGCAAATCGACTTGAAGGAATACCCGAAACGTTTCGCCCTCTGTGGACTGCCAATCGTAAAAGTAGGCATCAACTTCGACATGGCTACGCATAACATCACTGATTGGAAGATTTCGTGTACGAAAATGCCATATTCTAAACACGATGTGGAATTTATAAAGTAACATTGTACCATATTTTACAGTTACCTTCTCCACTATCAACTTCAGACAGCGACAGCATATTGTGATCTAGCCACGCATAACAACACCTTGACAGAGACAGGGGACGTATATTATATCTCTATATTCTTGTATCTAGTTGGACTTTTAGGAATATACAAACTAAAAACAGCAAATAAAATCATTTTTTATAAGAAAAATATAGCTGCATTCGGATATTTTTGCTATTTTTGCAAAAAATAGATATATGATCATTACAGAAAATACAACAATTAAAGAACTGCTCTATAATAAATTTATCAGTTCTGACACTTACAATATCCTTGCTATAGCAAAATTAGAGACTATACAAATGATATTGGAATACACTGATTATGGTCAAAAAATATTCAAGTTATTCCACATTGAAGGTATTCTCTATGAGAATTACCAAGAATTGCGGATTCTTTTAAAGATTTACAATTTTAAGCAAAAAAACGTACAAACAGAAAAAGAAGAAAATTGGTCAACATACCGTCTTGATCCAAATATGACAGTTACAGAAATGAGCGAAAAATCTCTTATTTCCACTGAAGTATTACAACTATTTATTAAGGTTGGCGTTTATACACTACAAGAAGCTATCAATCTAGATTCTGAATCTAATAGCTATAAAATGAATTACAAGATTAAATTAGGTATAGATAATTACACAAAACTCATATCTAATATTAAGGATATTAAGGAAAAGTACGATGAGTATAATTCAAGTATTTCCAATTCATGCACAAACAAAAAGACCAATAGTATCAAAGTTAAAAATCATACACAAAATTTGCAGAAAGGCATAACATTTGCAAATTTATTTGAAGCGAATCTCATTTCCAGGGGAGAACTAATTTTATTACAAAATGCAGAATTGAAGTATCTAAAAGATTTTCAGCAACTTACATTAAGTTCAAAGTATTTTTTGAAAAATAATCTTGGCTTTGAAGACTATTGGAAAATTATGAATCTCGCAGGAAAAAATAATCCATTATCTACAGTAGATAACGGTATTAATACAAAGTATAACAAATTTAATATAAAGGATACAAATACTAAAACTCTAGAGGGAGAAGAGGCAAAATCAAGAAAAAAAGAAGATCGAAATTTGAATTATACACCACAGCTAGAGGATGCAAACGCTAACAAATTTAATTCAATTTTTCTTACAACAACTATAGAAGAACTCTATGATAAGAAATTCATTTCATATGAAACATCGCAAAACCTACACTCTATAAAAATACGCACATATGGTGACCTATTGGCTTTCTCTAATAAAGGTAAAGACTTTAGGGAATTATCATTGTGCGCTAATTTCAGCAAAACATCTATTTCTGAAATTAAAGAGTTAGATAAATATTATTACGGACTCAAAAATGTAAACTGTGAAAAAACAGTATTTGGCGAGAAGATAAACAATAGTACAGAAAAGCAAATTGAGAAGAACGAGGATCTTCATGAAAACAAGGAGGACGAAGAATCTACGAAGAATGAGAAATCACGTGAACAAGTAAAACCTGTCAATGACGTAATAACAATCAGTACTTCCATAAAGGCAGATTCATTAGAGCCAGAAGAGGAGTTGTCTTCTCTTCCTGTTACAATTACACCCCAAAATAGGGATAATGTTTCACACAAAAGTGAAGTTACAGAAGAAGCTACTTACAATAAAACATTTAGCGAACCAGAAAAAAAAGAATTTGAAACGTTAGAAACAACATATAATACCTGCTATACATATGATGCTAGTAAACATCCTATTTTCCATAAGATTCTAACTGAAAGGGAATTAACTATTCCGACTAATCCTATTTGGAAAATGAATATTACTCCTCAAGAACAACACCTTCTTGAAGAGTGTTTGCATCAAGCCTATTTAAAGGATAATTTGTATGCTGTAGGTGAAGAAGCCGCTTTGTACTATGCTATTTGGTGGCAAAGAAGCTATTCAGGCGGCTCTCCATCAAGTGAAGCCGTTGCACAGAGTGCAAATATTCCACAAGAATATAGTGATGATTTGTATAAATCTGCAAGGCTAGCATACAAAAGATGGGGATTTAGATTTCTACATGATTCAAAATATCATTATTTCAGATCACTCCTTATGCAAGGTGGTTTACCCATCAATCATGTTGTAACCAATAAAGGAAATTTCAATGGTTACAAGGAATTTTTGCGTTCTTTGGTACATGAGATAAGTAACATTAACACTGCGTTTAAAGCAGAAATGATACCTAGTATGAGTTGTATATCGTATCTTCCGAAATCATTTAAAAATAACGGCATCTACGAAATATCTATGCAGATTGCACATGCCATAATTGAAGACCGTGAAGATATGCTCCCATATGACTCAAATAAAGATGGCGAGTTGAAGGAACTTACACATTCACTAAGAAAAACTGCGACACTGGCAAAAAAAGAGCAACATTTCAAGCCTCTATCTTTCATATGGGAAGCTCAAATCAAAGATAAAGAGCTACTACTCTATTACTATCTGCACAATACAGCTAACGTCTGTAGCAGAAACATCCCTGGTCTAAATCCTGCGGATACTTTTTCGTTTGACATTTTCATTTCTCAACAATATGTTGCTACATATAAGCACATAAAATTAGAAGAGAATGAATATGGAGAAAAAGTAGGCGTATTTCATCGTATGAATTTCGACCAAAGAAGATTTTTATGGGAAGGAGAATCTTATATAGAACTCAAACTTATTACTAATGAAGGTGATAGTTTGTTTATAAATGCACTCAACTGCTATCCACAAGATTTTTCTGTGCCCCAACAATTTCAAAAAGTCAATGATACTTATGTACAACAAACAGGTAGAAAAGCAGAGGAAAATGTAATATTTGTTGATGAAACTTGGCAAGAGATAGGAGGTAAAAAGCCTTCGTCTATATTACAACTCTATCATAAAACTATATACAGTTATGAGTTTACTGATTCTATAGAATTATGTCATATCACAAATGACGAATATTTAACATTTACCAATGTATTTAGAAAATATTCTGTTGAATTTGGTGGCATATTCATAGGATGGCTCGAAAAAAGCAACTATAAACTTTTAAACAAGATACCATATATCACGGTATATGATGAGAGCAATCAAATATTAAACGCCAAGCATTATAATACAGAATTTCGCTTAAAGGTTGATTCGCAATGGCACACCCTTAAGAGAAATACTATTTTGCCTTTTGGTCTGATAGAAATTAAAATTACATTCCCTGACGATCATTGCCTTATTGAGTCATTCTACTCTATTGACAGTATGTATTTTGAAACATCAAAAGAAACAATTTCATTCGCAGAAATCGCTTGTCGTTTCTGTGATGGACTCGTAGGCATACAAAAGAACGAAAGTATCATTATTAAAGATCTTTCTGAAAACAAATGGAGTATATCCCGTTTAGAAAATAGCTCATTACTTCCAACTATAGAATTTAATATCTTCAAAAAGGGAATGCCAACATTAAAAGTAGAGATTCCTACACCTTTTATTGGCATTGCTGTAGTTGACTCTCAGAATAAGCCAGTTAGAAATGGCGAGATTTTATCTGTTGATAATCTTACAAACTATCGCATAATAATGCATGGCAGAAGAGACAAAAAGTATAATATTTGCTATATCAATCAAGAAGGAGAAGAATCAGAAGTAAAAATTAAAGGTAACATTTCTGAAGGAATCACTCCTATGAGTAATTTTGAAGAATCCATACGTAGAATTTATGCACTGTATGTAGATGATTATACAGACAGCAATAGCTATATTCTATTTTCAATGAACGGAATAAACTTGAAAATCAGACGTTATGTATATAATATTGAAATTACGGATTTAATTTTCAGAAAATGTTTGAAAATTTCACACCTTGATATTGAGCAGAATGAGACATACAAGGGGACGTTGAAATACGTACTTTATGGACAAAATCTTTCGCCAAATGACATTATGGTAAACCTATTGGGAGAAGAAAATGAAAAAACAAAATTTGTCCCAGACAATAATAATATTGCTACTGCTGTTATTGTTTTTTCAGATAAATTCGATGAAAAGAAAGTTATACCAAAGGTCATAAATTTTGACAATGACAATAATATAGTGACAAACTGGCAAATATGTTTGGAAAGCGAAAGACTCGACTCTGGAATTCATTGGCAAAGTGTAATTAGGTATTTTGAAATTGCATCTGAATATCATTTACCTTTCAAAGCATTCGGTTGTTTCAACGACATTGTAATTGTCCCAAGTTTGCTGACAAGATTTATCTTATCAATGTTCTTAGCAGGAAAAACAGAGTTATTTACATCAGAAGTCAGTAGATTTGAAGAAGAATTTGCTATTGGAATTCATTGGATTAAACAGGAGGATTGGCAAAAAGCCATTGATTGTATATTTGATTTGTATCCAAATGCCAATATGGCTATGACTCTGATGCCTGTCTTTATGCAATATCTACAAGAAATGCTGAGCACCACATTAGATTCAGATTACACAGATGATGTAAAAAAATTCATCTCCGGAGAGTTCACAGAAGAAAGTGATAAGTTTAATAGAATTGAGGTAACGGAATTGCGCGCAAGAGCAGTAGGTAAAAATGACAATAATGAAGATTTACCATTCATCGGTATTAATCTTAAAAGAAAATATCTTATGCCAAATGCCTACATCGGAACAACAGGATATCAATTTTGCTTATTGAATTCTCCTATTAAAGTTGCAGAATATGCTTTTGGCATAGGAAGTGACATTTGGACAGATACAAGTGAGCATTGCATGGAAGTGAGAAGAGTTATCAATTTCTATCGCATGTATTTTACAACTATGTACTCACAGATATTTGTGAGAGCACTTAAAATTTTAAATAAGAAATATAATGGACTACGCTAAATTTTATATAGACGCAAATCAAGCCCTAATTGAATCTCTCATATCAACATGGGTACCTGGCCTTAAAGATGAACAGAACTATTTAAGAGAGCTTCTTGCTCACAAGGAGCCTCTTATTGCCAATCCTGTTTTTCAAACTATTTTTCCATGGGAAAGCTCTACAATGACTTTTCTAGAACACGCTACAAAACAAAAAATTCTAGATGAAAATTTTGTTAGAGCACTTGGGGCAATAGAAGAGGAAGAGTTTTGCTTTCCATTGGGAAGAAAACCTTATACACATCAAACTGATAGTTGGAAATCATTATTGAATGACAAGAAAACAATTGTTGTAACTTCTGGCACAGGTTCTGGAAAAACTGAGTGCTTTATGATTCCTGTCATCCAGGATTTGTATCGACAAAAAAGCACAGTTTGCAACGAAGGCGTACAAGCGATATTCATCTACCCATTAAATGCATTAATGAAAAATCAGCAGAAAAGAGTAGATGCGTGGTGTTCTGCGCTTACCCCAAATGTTACTTATGCCATCTACAATGGAGACACACCTGATGACGTTCAAAAGAACAAGGCTTTACAAGCATATCCTCAACTTTTATCAAGATCGCAAATCAGACAAAATCCACCACAGATTCTTTTTACAAACCCAACCATGCTTAATTACATGTTGGTGCGTCCTGAGGATCAAGATATTTTGAAAAAATCCAGAGGAAAACTGAGATGGATACTTTTAGATGAAGCTCACACATATACAGGTTCATCCGCAGCAGAACTATCTTTGCAAATCAGAAGAATACTGGAAGCTTTTGATGTTACAATTGAGCAAGTTAATTTTGCGCTTACTTCTGCAACAATAGGCGACCCGAAATCCCCTAATACAGCTGCAGAGCTAAAGCAATTTGTTTCAGACATAACAGGCAAACCGCTATCAAATATTAAAATAATTGATGGCAAACGCATCATACCTGAGCTTAATAAAATTAAAAGCAAAGAAGTTCTTGATAGAATTAATAAGGATTTTTCATGCAAAGCAACTTTAAGCGACATTGACGGATTAAGAAAAAAAGTCAACAAAGAACCATCATTGGCACTAACTGCCATTTCAAAGGTTTTTAATAAAAATCTATCCAAAATAGATAGTTTACGACTAGTTGACATATTGGGAAATAAAATTGCTGGACTAAACCAAGATGGTTCCGCAGGAGCATTATTGCCAACACGTATTCACTTTTTTATAAGAGCAATACGTGGTGTTTATGCATGCACCAATCCAAAATGCAAAACCTATAAAGAAGGTTATATTAATTTTGGTTCTCTCACAACCTACCAAAATACAACATGTCCATCATGTCAAAAGCCACTATTAGAGATTGCTACATGTCCACATTGTGGAGGGACACTTCTTCTTGGAGAGCAAAGCAATGAAAAAGAAGAAACATTCAGAATGAGAGTCAATGTATCAAAACTAAACAACGACATCTTTGAATACATTAATGATGATAATGATACTCAGGACGAGAATGTCAAGGAAAACAAATCAAATGGTCATTATTCACCATTTATTTTAGCAAAAGAACCCAAAAAGTGTCCAAGAAACAATGTCCAAGAGTGCCTATTTGAAATAGACACAGAACATTCAAGAATACATGTGGTAAAACAAGGCAGCGACAAAAGCTACAAAGAATGCTTTGACAAACGTAACAATAATATATGTCCTCATTGTGGAGGTAAACTTGAATTTGGTAATATCCAATGTTTCCGAGCAAGCGCTACATTTATGGGACGCATACTAGCTCCTATACTTCTCAACAATGCGGAACCTGCATCAGATCAAGGTGATTTAGATTTAATATATGAGGGAAGAAAATACATAACCTTCACAGATAGCCGGCAAAATACGGCAAAATCTGCGATGACGCTTAATCAAGATGTTGAGCGCAACTGGATACGTACAGCTATTTTTCATAAACTCTGCGAAATTCGCCTTCAAGGTAACAATTCAGAAGAGGGATTAAGTAAAGAAGAAGAGGCGCAATATCAGGCGTTTAAAAATTTACCGATGATTCCACCTGCTTTAATGCCAATATTCAAAAACCTTGAAGCCAAGAAAAAAGGCAGTAAAGAAGAACCAGCCAACGATCCTATTGCCTGGTGCGAAATAGAGATGGCACTGGAGAAAAATGTCGAATTGAAGAAAATGTTCAAACATTTAGGTGAATCCAAAGCCAAGGGCAATTCTGGTTTGGATTTTAAGCCAATTAATTATCTTCGTGCTCTTTATGTCGATCAATTTGGATGGATACCAAAACATTCTAATTCATTGGAAACTATGGGATTAGTCAAAGTAGTTTATCCGATGTTGAAGAAAGCTAAAGTTCCAACAAAACTGGCAGTCAAGAACTTTACTGATAAAGATTGGCAAGATTTCTTGAAGATTTGTCTTGACTATTATATTAGAGGCAACCGTCACTATAATTTATCGGAAAGTTACAAAATCTTCTTGACCCAAGCGGACTATACATCACCGATATACCCTTCAAGTTCTGATGCACACTATGGCAACAAGAAAGTTTGCAAATGGCAAACAGTGACACTTACAGAAAAAGGTCAGGTTTTGGAAAGACAAAATAGAATAGTCCTTCTTCTATGTGCAGCTCTGAATATCGACTCTGTCAAGGAATTTACACAAGAGAATCAAGACTTGGTAAATGGAATATTACAAGATGCGTGGAAGTTTTTGAGCCAACATATATTAGAAGAAGTTGACACGGAGAAACATGGCTATTGCCTTGACCTCTTAGACAAAGAAAAAGTAAACATACAACTTATTGACAAGGCATACATTTGCCCTGTTGATAACGTATTTGTAGATACTATTTTTAGAGGATACAGTCCAAGAATAAGTGGCTACATTTCTAAGGAAAACTTTGATCAATTTAAAATTGATACCTCAGAAGAGTTACGCATTCCTTTGTTTCCATATCCTAAGTGCCAACAAAAGACTCCAAATGGCATAAAAGAAGTAACAAATCAAGAAATCATACAATGGGCAGACCAAAATCTTAAGGAAATCAAAGAGAAAGGTCTTCTCAGTAGCCTTGTCATGAGCATATTAGAGATGCACCCTATTTTCATTGCAGGCGAACACTCAGGACAGCAACAACGACAGATTTTGGATAAATATGAGGAGCAATTCAATAAAGGTTACCTTAATATCTTATCATGCTCCACAACCATGGAAATGGGTGTGGACCTTAAAGGTATATCTGAAGTGGTAATGAATGATGTACCACCCAAACCTGCAAATTACCTCCAAAGAGCAGGACGCGCAGGAAGGCGAATGGAAACTAAAGCACTTGCACTAACTTTCTGTGCTCCAAATCCAATAGGTATGTCTGCTTGGAAAACTCCAGGTTGGTCAATGTCGCACATTACAGAAATGGCACAAGTAAGATTGGAAAGTGTTCAAATTGTCCAACGTCAGGTAAACAGCTATTTGTTTTCTGTATATGTCACTTCAAAAGGTGGAATTAGAGTAAAATCAACCATAGAAAATTTCTTTGGTAATGATGTATCTGCTTGTGATAGATTCTGTGATTTTCTTGATGATATTCTCAATCATCAAAATCATTATATGGCCTTACTTCCTAAATATAAAGAGCTTGTGAAAGGAAGTATATTAGCAACACAAGATTTAGAGACCTCTACTTACAAATGTAAGCAGAAAATTTTGACTTTAAAAATGACGTACAAGGAAAGAGTAGAGATTTATGATAAAATTATTGAAGACGTAGAAAACGCAACCATGCGTCAACGATATGCCGTTACAAACAGCAAGAACAATTTCATCAATTCGTCTCTAATGCCTTGGTTAGCAGAGAATAATTTTCTTCCTTCAGCAGGTATTCCTACTGGATTGGTGGAATTTGTCCCAGATTTGGATAAAATAAGTAGCAAAGGAGGAAAAATGCCAACCTTACATCTTAGTCATGCTATCTCATCATATGCACCAGGGAATAAAGTTATCATCAATGAATGGTGCTATGAGCCTAGTGGCATAACCCTAAAATCTCGTTTCGATAGCACCAAAAAGAATGTTATACAATATTGCAATCATTGTCACTACACAACAATTGTGTATGGAAAGCCTTTGGATGAATGCCCATCATGTCACCATGTTGGAACTATGGAGGGGATTAATAATATGACAATCGGAACAAATCATTTTACAGAAATCGTTGAACCTGCAGGATTTTGTGTTGGATGGGATTCGAAACCTACTAGAGTTTTGAAAAACTATAATTCCATAAATTTCATTCAACCTGTTCTTTTAAAAATGGAACCATGGTCTGAGGATGATCATGATATAAAATTTAAAATGCGTTGTGGCTCCATGGGTTCAGAAATACTTTTCTATAATAAAGGAAGGGGGCAAGGATTTGCTCTCTGTCCTTATTGTGGTCGCATGAAAGTAGAAAAGACTTTTGCTGGTGCTTCTGATGACGACCATCCATTGGCTTTTCACAAACATCTTTTGGGTGGAAAAGAATGCCTAGGAAACGAAAATGGAGGAGTTAATATCAGAAGAAATGTACTTTTAGTAGGACGATACCAAACTGATTTTGTAGAAATAAAGTTTTATGATGCTCTATCACAAACTATCAAAGACCAAAGTACACTCTATTCTTTAGGTACCATCATCAGTAGAAAACTTACAGAAGTACTGGGAATCAATGACGATGAGATAGATTTTGGCTATAATGAAAGTTATGACTCTATCTTCATCTACGACACAGCATTAGGAGGTTCTGGTTATTCTCCACTCCTTTTCGACTATAAACAACAAGTTTTCCAAGCAGCTTACAATGCCTTAATGAATTGCAACTGTGATAAAGCTTGTACACATTGTTTGATTGACAGAAATACACAATGGTATATTAACTACCTAGATCGTCATGCTGCCCTTAATTGGCTTACAATGGAAATTGAAAGTCAAGAGGTAGAACCCAACATAAAGAAGATATATCCTGATGCAAAGAAAATCACGTCTGATTTAAATACAGAACTATATCATCTCATGAGAAATAATACTCTTGAGTATATATTTGTTTTCATTTCTAGCAAGGTAGGGAAATGGGATGACAAGAACTTTCCATTTATCCATAACCTCATGGAATTGAAAATGAATGGTGTCCATATTCAATATATACTTGACGAGAAAATAATTATAGAGCAACTCCCTGTAGAACAATTAACTTCTGCATTAACTTTACTCTATAAAGAAGATGTATATGTAGCAAAAAGAAAGATGCCTTTCCAACCGCTTATTGCATTCGGCTATAAGAATGGAAAACACAAATTATACTTCACAGATTCATCAAATATTGAATTTAATGAATTTTGGGGACAAGGTGGGCATATCTATACAACAGAAGATGGTTTCCAAGACATTATAATCGAAGCGATTGAAAAAAATGCTATTATTCAAGGTTTGAAAGCTGCCAACTGTATGATGTTTGAGGAATATATCACAAAAGACATAGAGACAGACCAAATTCTTCAAAGTATTATAGAAAGCAGTCATCACAACTGGACAATTATAGACAAAAAAATAAAGGAAATGGAACATGTATCTATCACATATTCTGATAGATATTTAAATACGCCATTGGGATGTATTGTTCTCGGGAACCTTATCAATCAACTTAAAAAGACATTCAATTTGAGCATTGACAAGCTAACTATCATGCGCCCGAAAAAAGATGCAGACACTTTTTCACAAAAATTCTATGATTGCGAGAATGACGATACTTTCACATTAGAAAAGGATTTTCGTAATACAAATGATTGTGACCATTTCGTGCAAAAATGCTTGAAAGAAATTGCCAATGTTTATGCAGAAGTAAAACATGATATGCTACCACACTATCGTTCTTTGACCATAAAGTCTAAGAATTACGAATTAAGCATACGACCAGATGGAGGAATTGCATATGGTTGGATACTCAACAAAAACATTAATCCTCATATTACTTACAAGGAAATTAATAAGGAACTATCGCAAAGTCTTTCTTTACATAATAAGGCTATCAGAAGTGGTGGTATCTTATATACTATTGCATTTAAAGAACAAAATATGTAGAAAAAGGAATAAATCGGCTCACCCGATAAACCAGGGGGATTAAGCATATAGCTT
>ULYL01005983.1_pt1 | contig 19714 bp, 13 predicted proteins | sample 1962211 | NCBI WGS metagenome assembly ULYL01 (sample SAMEA4835864, study PRJEB28245) | human gut metagenome | biome: gut microbiome; material: fecal sample | place: Denmark | collected 2008
TATCACAAAAACTCGAACGTTTGCCTGATTGCCGACAGCAATGGTAAATTTGAAAAACTGTGGCAATTTTCATCGTTTTTCGTATGCAAAGGCTTTGAGATTGTTTCCGTTGCCAAAGAAGATAATTTATCGTTCGGCAATATTCCGAAAGCGAACGCCGATTCGCACCACATTTTAATTCGCGCCTGCGGAAAAGGCAACCCCGTCGTTTCGGACAACAACGTTACCGTAAACGGAAAACATTATTTCGTAAATTCGTAATTTGAAATAATTTTTTATAATTTGAAATTTTAACCATCAATAAAAAATTTAAAGTCCTACGCGTATAATGCGTAGGACTTTGCTAAGTATTGGTGTACCCGCTGGGGCTCGAACCCAGAAATCGACGGCGTCGGAGGCCGTAATGTTATCCAATTACACCACGAGTACATTTATGACGATTTTACCCCAACACCAATCATAGGCTTTTGCATAACACCCCTCAGGGTGTAATTTTGGGTGTAAAATTTTTATGCATTTTCTGAAATTGCGGTTTTTTACTCCTTTTTCACTGTTTTTCCTGCGTTTTGCGGGGTCCGTTTTCCGTTCCCTTTCTACGTCGGAGGCTCTAATGGTATCCAATTCCACCACGGGCACATTTTTCGGTACTTCGGGCACAATTTCGCCTTTCGGTAAACCTTTTTCCTTTTTCTCTATCTATTTTACTCTTTTTCGCTTTATTTTTGCAAGCGTTTATGCTATAATATTCTTAAATTTTTCAAAAAATTTTTCGCTTGCGCGATTATTGCGCATTTTTTCCTGCATTCATCGCCTGAAAAACAGCTGAAAACAATCAAAACATACAATTTCGGAGTATCTTTATGCAAAAAACAGTAGTAGTAGGCATGAGCGGCGGGGTGGACAGCTCCGTTGCCGCCCTGCTTTTAAAACAACAAGGCTATAACGTCATCGGGCTGTTTATGCGCAACTGGGAAGAAACCGACGAAAACGGCGTATGTACCGCCGCCGACGATTACGCAGACGTGCGCAAAGTGTGCGCCGTCATCGATATCCCCTATTACACCGTAAATTTCGCCAAAGAATACCTCGACCGCGTTTTTTCGTACTTTCTTGCCGAATACTCCGCGGGAAGAACGCCGAACCCGGACGTGCTCTGCAACCGCGAAATCAAGTTCGGACCGTTTCTTCGCGAAGCGAAAAAGCTCGGCGCCGATTATATCGCCACGGGGCATTACTGCAAAATTTCCCATGAAAACGGCGTGCATCTTCTGCAGAAAGCCGCCGACCAAAACAAAGACCAGACGTACTTTTTGAATCAACTTTCGCAGGAACAGCTGAAAGACGTGCTTTTCCCGCTGCAGGATATGCAAAAGCCGGAAATCCGCGCGATTGCCGAAAAATACGGACTTGCCACGGCAAAAAAGAAAGATTCCACGGGCATATGCTTCATCGGCGAGCGCAATTTCCGCAAATTTTTAAGCGGCTATCTTCCCGCCAAGCCCGGTAAAATTCTCGACCTTTCCGGGAAAGAAGTAGGCGAACACGAGGGGCTGATGTACTACACTCTGGGGCAGCGCAAGGGGCTGTACCTCGGCGGCATGAAAGGCGAGAAAGAAGAGGGCAGATGGTTTGTGGTAAAGAAAGATCTGCCAAACAATATCCTTTACGTTTCCCACGGCGACGAATCGCCCCTGTATTCCGTTTCCTGCGAGGTGAGCGGCATGAACTGGATTCCCTTTTCGCCCGTAGCCGAGCGCGGTAGCACGTTCGATTGCTATGCGAAATTCCGCTATCGCCAGCCCGATCAGGCGGTGCGCGTTACCGTAAAAGACGACGGCGGACTGCATATCGATTTTAAAGAAAAACAGCGCGCCGTAACCGAAGGACAGTTCGCCGTATTATACGACGGCGAAAATTGCCTTGGCGGCGGCACTATCGACAGCGCGGAATATCCCGATTAAACATTACTCTTTCCGCAGTTTCCCGCCGCCAAATAAAATCGCCGAAACACGCGTTCGACGCGCCTATACCCCGTACGAACCGAATTTAATGACATCCCCCGCACGTGGCGCAATGCCCCGTGCATTTTTTTGTCTGTTTTCCCGTAGCGGAATACATTTCTCCCGAATAATCTCGCTGCGTTTCTCCGCCGCAATCGGGGCACACCACCGTATCCGTGTGCGATTTCACCAACTCTTCGAAACGCTTTCCGCATTTTTTGCATTTGTATTGTAAAATCGGCATTTTTACCACCTCTTTTTCTTCTTTCGAGCGCCGCTTCCGCGCGCACCGTACCACGATAATACGCATATTATACTCCTTTTTTCCGAAAAACGCAAGCGTTCGGCGCCCGCCTCTACCCGGCCTATTTTTCGCTTTTTATACAATCGCTTCGCCGTTTAAAAACGAAGAAAACACCCCCGATACGTCCACGCCGGAACGTTCGAACGCCGCCACCGGATCCGCAGGCGCCGCAATTTTGTACGCGCATGCCTTTACATACGCCCTCAACGCTTTTTCCACCGTCTTTTTTCCCACCGATTTTTCCAGCGCCGAAAACAGCATCAGCCCTTTATCGTACGCAATCGCGCGATATTCGTAGTCGCCCGCGTAATCGCCGAGCGGTCGGCTCATCCGCGTATCCGTGCCGTGAAACACCCGCGAATACACGCTGTAATACGCGTGATATTCCCGTTCCGCCGAACGGATCAACGTTTCTTTATCGATGCCGTACTGCTTGTATTCGCCGAAAAAGCACGCCGCCGAATACTCCGCCGCGCCCTCGTCCTGCCACGCCTCTTCAACGGCGTTGCTGCCCACCAGCGCGTACCACCACTGATGCGCCGTTTCATGCGCCGTCGCGTATATTTTCTCTTCTTCCGCAAGTCCTGCGGCAAGAAAAGACAGCGCCGGGTATTCCATCCCGCCGTAACAGAAGCCCGTCTGCGCCACGGAATACGTTCCGTAGGGGTATGCCCCGTAGCTTTCGGAATAATATTCCAGCGCCTCGCGCGCCGCGCCCAACGTTTTCTGCGGTTCGGCGTCGTCGATATAATAATATTTCACCGCAGCGGTGGTATTTTTCGAAGTTTTCGCTTTACATTCCGCCACTTTGAATTTTTCGGAACACACAAACGCGAAATCGCGCATGTTTTTCCCTTCGTAACGGCAGGTTTTCAGCCCGTTTTCCCCTGTTGCCGCCGAAATTTCCCGTCCGGAAGCCGCCACCGCGTAATTTTCGGGCAACGTCAGCGAAACGTCGTAATCCGCGCAGTCCGAAACAAACGGATCTCCCTCGGACGCGTAAACGTTTTCGTAAAACCCGTTGCCGTATACCCCGCAAAGAATCGGATAAAAATTACCGAGATTTACCGCGTGTTCCGATACGCCGAAACGATGATTCGCCGCAGGCAGGGTGGCGACGAACGAGATTTTCAGCGTAACTCTTTCGCCCGTTTGCAGCGGCGACAACAACGAAACGCAAAGCAAATTACAATCTTCGCCCTCGATCGCCCATTCTCCGCCGCCTTCTACGCCAAGAATTTCAATCTTTCCGTACGATTTCCCCGCATAGTACGCCGATGTTTCCATGCTTTCGGAAACAGGCTTATATACGGCGTCCTCGCGATACGCGTTCGAGTACAGATTGAATTTAAGCTCCGCGGGCGCGCTGTCCCGACGGTTTTCGTACGCAAACGTTTCTTCGCCCGTCAACGTGCGCGTTTCCGGGTTGTAAGCCAGCCGCAATTCGTAAAAAGCCGGCGCGGATTCCTCCGTTTTTTTGCACGCCGCGCCCCACGGCACAAATACGGCGGCAAAAATCAGACACAGCAAAACGCGCAGTTTTTTCATAAAAAATAACCTCCCGAAAAACTTCTTCGGCAGGTTATTGTATGCCGCGCACGCGGCGTTTATGCCGCTCGGCTTCTTTTCCGTTTTAACGGAGCTCCGAAAAGTATGCCGCCATGCGCATTTACTTTTCTTCCAACGTGAGATACTTCGAAGGGTCTACGGAATCGCCCTCCTCAATCGTTTCGAAATGCAGGTGCGCGCCCTCTTTGTATTCCGCGCCGGTAGCCGCAGCCACAACGGCGATTTCCTGCCCGCGCGTTACGCTGTCGCCCGCTTTCAGCCCCGCGGCAACGTCCACGTATTCGTATACGGTACGCACGTCGTTCGCGTGTCTGATAACGATTTTCCCGCCGCAGAGCAAATCGGAAGTATACACTTCTTCGATAACGCCGTCGTCGGCGGCAAACACCTTATCTCCCGCCGTTGCGGCAAAATCGATTCCGTCGTGCAGGTGATAGCAATTCAGCGTTTTATTGTAGTAAAATCCGTACAGGTTCAACGAATTCATATCCGCCACGGGCGCGTAGAATCCGTCCGGTTTTACAACGGGCGCGGGTACGTCGGGCTTGTCCGGTTCGGAAGGAGCCGCGGGCTCGTCGTCGCCGGGCGTTACGATTTCGCCGGGATCGGGTACGCCGGCAATATCGTCTTCTCTGCCGGAAAGCGCCACCGCCGTAATTACGATTGCCGCCGCCAGCAGCACGGCGATACAGCCGAGCACCGCATAAAAATACGATCTCGAACCTTTCTTCACTGCTTTTTCGCTTTGTTCTTTCATTATGTTTTTATCTCCTTTTTGGTTTCGGTAGTACGGTTATTGCCCGTTTTTACCCGTTTTATACAGCCGATTTCTAAAAATTTTTCATTTATTCCGCCGCAACGCTTAATACCCGCCGAAAACAAGCGGCACGCCGAGTATCGTTTCTCCGCCGCGGAACACCACTTGCAGATTGACGAAACAATCCCCTATTTTTTTCGCGCGCGCCGCGCCGATTTTATCGGAATAACAATAATACGAAACCGCGCCGCCCGCCTCTTCCGTAAAACGCACTTCCGCGTTCAGATTCTTTGAAACCGCGTTTAAAATTTCTTCGGGCGAAGCCGAATTCTCCGCAGAAAATTCGTATACGGCAGCCTCGCCGCGCACGGAAAAAAGCTGCAGAAAATCGGGGTTATCCGTAAAACAGCCGCTCGATGAAGCGGAATACAGCGTATACACTCCGCGCTTTTTCGAACCGCCCTCGCCGCCGCGAAAAAAACCGCCGAGCGGAAACGCAAACGGCAACGCGAAAATACAAACCAGCGCCGCCGAAAGCAGCGCCGCGAACAACGCGCGCAGATATACGATTGCCGAACGAATAAATTCCGCCATATTTTTTCTTTCTCCTTTCCGCGAAAGTTTACGCCTCGGCGCCGTTTTTTTGCGGCAACCAAATGCCGGAAAAGATTATATCCCGATTCTCAAAAAATATACGCTTTGCATATAATATAAAAAATCGATTGTTTCGCATTGAAAAATCGATAAACAAAATAGCGATAAACGCTTGCGTTCTTGATTGAAAAATTATATAATAAATAATACAAAACAAAAGCGATACGCCGCCCCCGCAAAAAGCCGACGGCGTTACGAAAGACAGAAAAAGACAGAATTTATCATTTTTTGGCTTAATGCAACACTATTTTTAGAGAAATATGGAAATGAGCACCCAAAACGCTTGCGCATTTTACAAAAGCAAGGTATAATGAAGATACAAAAAGCCTTAAGGAGGAAATTTATGAAAGGCAAATTAAAAACTGTTTTTGTATCTCTTTCCATGGCATTTCTGTTTCTGCTTGCCTGCGCGTTCCCCATGCTCGGCGGGTTGAACGCAGCGGCAGCGGAAAACGACGAGCCGACAAGCGGACACCTCTACTACTTCAGCGACAGCGCGGAAAGCGCCGCACGGTGCCGGAAATTCGTTTCCGACGGACTGATAAACACGTATACGCTGTATTATTACGCGACCAATACATTTGCCAATACTTTCAGAGCAAACTTTAATAACGGCGACTATAACGATATTTCAAATTCCTACGTCATCTTCGAAATGGCGTCCGCCGAACTCACGGAGGAAATAGACGACGGCTCGACAACGCTTTTCACCGACGATCTTACAGACTTTTTCAGCTATTTAAAAACAAACGGCTGCAAAATTATGTTTATCAGCGCCACCGACGAAGCTCGCTACACGCCCGACCCCACAAACTACGGCGAAAATCCCTACAGCGCTTTTTTAGATTACGTGGATATCCACGTAAAAGTAGATTTCTTCTTCACCTTTACTTATAACATTTATTATCGCGCGCAGGCAGGCAACACTACTACCGATACGCCGTTTCAATATACTTCGTTCCTGTTAGATTCCGCCATGTTCTATGATGACGTTTCGAAAAAGATTTCTAATTCGGCATTCGGACATTATTTTATACCGCACATTTTAGACTATCAAAGAGAACGGATAGAAGGCACGCAGTCTCCACTTTCGGACATACTCGATTATTTTAAAATCAAAGTGTTTTATTACAATACGCCGAATATCTGGGTGCAAATTTTGTCGCAATCGACTCAGGTTCCTTACGAATTTAACAACACCGGCGACTTATTCGATGCCATCAATAACGGCGCTTACTGCGCCATCGGTACCAGCTGGGGCGGGGAAGCATATATGAACAGCTGGCTGGCGCAACTTAAATCGATTCAGGACGAATACGCTTTAACGTTCCCCGTATATCTTTATAACAGCAACGGCTACAATATAACCGTTGATGCGCCGCAGAATTTGTATCAGGTGGGCAAAATTTCTTATGAATACATTTACAACAAGTTTCTCAGCAGAGAAGACCTTTCTGAGTACAATAACGTTGTCGGAAGATGCGAGGTTACTCATTCTCCCATGTTAGCCGGCGATGGAGGGTGGATGATAGACCCCGGATATGCAGGCGACGCGGTTTCCATGCGCGGCTGGCAAAAAATTATGTCTCCCGAAGACGCAGAATACTTCCGCCATTACCCGTATAACGATCTTTAACGTTCCGTTACGGGCTATCAGAACCAAACGAAAGCGTGCGGAGCATTTTTCAAAAAATCCGCACGCTTTCTGTATTATAACTTTATTATTTTAAGGAGCGCCTATGTTATCCCGCGTGAAAAAGTTTGCCGTATTTACGTTTTTTATCTGTTTGCTTTCGGCGTTTGCCGCCTGCAACCGGCAAAAAGAAAATCTCCTTCCGCCCGAAAATATCCGCGTGGAAAACGATTATCTGCTTTGGGATGCTACGCCGCATACCGAATGGTACCTTGTGGATATCGACGGTACCGAATACGAAGCCGACGATCCTTCGCTGGATTTGTTTATGATTACCGCCGAGGCAAAAACATACCGGATACAAATCAGAAGCGTAGGCGACGATACGTTTAATTATCAGAAATCGGCTTGGTCTGCCCCATACGAATACAAATTAGAAGCATCCCCTCTTCTCGTTCGAGAATATAAAACCGGCGAATACGAAATCATGCCGGAAAACAGAGAAACTTTGCAGGGCAAAATCGTTATTCCTTCTTCCGTATATGGCAAACCCGTTACAAAAATTGCGAAGCACGCTTTTGATAACGCAAAAAACATAACCAGCGTCGTCGTTCCCGATTCAGTCCTTGAAATCGAGCGAGATGCGTTCAACGGATGCCTTTCTTTACAACGTATACGGTTACCAAAAAATATTAAAGCTTTAAAAAACTCGACATTCGAATACTGTACATCTTTGCGGGAAATTGAAATTCCCGTCTGCGATGAAATCGGAGGAGGCATTTTTGAGAAGTGCACTTCTTTAAAAAAAATACATATTCCGCAACAAGTGAAAAAAATCGGAAAATATCTTTTTAAGTACTGCGATAATCTTACAGAAATCAGCGTAGACGAGAAAAATCCGTTTTACAAAAGCGAAGGAAATTGCATTATTGAAAAAGCTACAAACACAGTAATAGCAGGCTGCAATACAAGCGTTATCCCGGATGGCGTAAAAATTATCGGAGAATCGGCATTTTCTATGCTCTCTCTTCCCAACGGTATAGCCATTCCTTCTTCCGTAGAAAAAATTGAATACTGTGCGTTTTACTATTGTAAAAATACTTCTTTCTTTATTCCGGAAAGCGTTACTACTTTGGAAACTTACTGTTTCGCCGACTGCATTCAGCTTACCTCTTTGGAAGTAGCCGAAAACAACCCCGTTTATAAAAGCGAAGGAAACTGCATTATCGAAAAAGCTACAGGCACGGTGATAAAAGGCTGTAATACAAGCGTAATTCCACAAGGCGTTAAAATTATCGGTTACGGTGCTTTCAGAAAGTTACAGGCGGAAGAAATCGTCATTCCTCACGGCGTAGAAATAATCGACGAGGAAGCTTTTCTCGAATCCACTGTAAAAAAAGTAGTTTTGCCGGATACACTTACGGAAATTCGTAGAGATTCCTTTATAAAATGCAACAACATCACGAAAATCGCATTTCCCGCAAGCATAAAAAAAATCGGCTCACGCGCGTTTCTTTATTGCCAACACCTGCCCACGTTATATATTCCGGAAGATACGGAAATCGGCAAGGATGCTTTTTGGTACGCTACAAAAATAGTCCGCGTTCCCTCTCAGGCGGCTTCGTAAACGCCTTTTCTCGCACTGCGTGCGGAACATTTTTTCAAATAATCCGCACGCTTTCTGTATATTCTTTATCGTTTTTCCGGAGGGTATTTTTTATGCAAAAACTTATAAAAACAGTCCTTATCCCTATTTTTTTCATGCTTTCTGTTGCGGCTTTTGTTTCCTGCAAAAAAGCGGAAGCAATTCTTCCACCCGAAAATATCCGCGTGGAAAACGATTATCTCTTCTGGGACGAAGCCCTTCACGCCGAATGGTATCTTGTGGATATCGACGGCACCGAATACGAAGCCGATACAAACAGCCTGAATCTCTTTGAAATTACCACCGAGCCGAAATCATCCTATCAGATAAGAATTAAAAGTTGCGGAGACGAAACCGTTAATTATAAAAAATCAGAATGGTCGGCACTCTGCGATTATCGGAGAGAAAAGCAACCTTTTCTGTTTCAGTCTATCAATAACAATACGGAATATCAGATCAAAGCGGTTGAGCCTGAAAGTTTAAACGGGTCAGTAATTCTTCCGGCATACTTTAACAATAAACCTATTACAAAAATTATGTCCTGCGCATTTAAAAACGCCGTTAACGTTACCGCCGTCAAACTTCCGTACACCATAGCGGAAATAGGCAACTCCGCTTTTTATAATTGCACCGGTTTACAACGCATAGAATTGCCTGACGGTCTTAAAGAAATTCCACTTGAATCTTTTTATAATTGCGCCGCTTTAACCGAAATCAATCTTCCCAGAGTGACAAAAATATCGACTTCCGCTTTTTATAAATGCTCGTCATTAACGTCGTTACATATTCCGCAAAGCGTTCGCGAAATCGGAAACGGCATTACGGCTTACTGCAAAAATCTTACTTCCCTTACCGTTGATGAAAACAATCTGATTTACGAAAGCGAAGGAAATTGTATAATTAAAAAATCAACGCACACGGTAATTGCAGGCTGCATCGCCAGCGTTATCCCGCAAAGCGCAAAAACAATAGGTTCTTTCGCGTTTTACGGTTTTGTGCCGGAGCCTTTCGTAATTCCCTCCAATATAGAAAAATTAGAACTAGGCGCTTTATCTATGTATCCCGGAAAAACTTTGGTAATTCCGGAAAGCGTTACCTATTTACATTATGAATTTATCGACTATTATCCGAATCTTACGCAGATTACGGTAGCCGAAAACAACCCCGTTTACAGAAGCGAAGGAAACTGCATTATCGAAAAAGCCACCGGCACGGTGGTAAAAGGCTGCAACACAAGCGTAATTCCGCAAGGCGTTAAAGCCATCGGTGAAAGGGCGTTTTACAACATACCGCAAAAAGAAATCAATCTTCCCGATTCGGTTACGGAAATCGGCTCGGAAGCTTTTTATCCGTGCACCGCGGAAAATATCCGGCTGTCCCGCAATCTGGAAATTATCGGGTGTAAAGCGTTTGCAGGTGCAGGCATCACGAGCATCGATTTACCTGATACGCTCAAAGAAATCCGCGACAGAGCTTTTAAAGGATGCCATTCTCTGGCAGAAGCAGCCCTACCTTACGGATTAACAAAAATCGGCACCGAGGCTTTTTACAAAACCAACCTGCAATATGCGGATATCCCGGAAACGGTGAAAGAAATCGGAACAAACGCCTTCGCTTCGCACAGTGTTCTTACCGTACTACTGCCTTCCTGCGTTGAAAAAATCGGAAACGCAGCCTTTATTAACGCAATCACTTTCGTAAACGCAACAAAGCGGGAATGCGAAGCAAAAAGCGGCTGGGCTATATATACAATTAAGGGGATAGGAGCTCCCTGGCACAACAGCAACGTCGTTTATGAGTGCACCTTCGCCGACGACGAAAACGGAAAATATTTATATTCCTGGAAGTACACCTTCGAAACCGATGAAGAAACAGGTGAAACTTCCTATTTTTCCGGCTTAGGCGCAGTAGGCATTCCTTTCCGCAAAGGTTACAGATTTCTCGGTCTTTCCGCAACGGAAGGCAGCAGCGTTCCCGATATTGTGCCCACAATGTATTTAGAAAAATACTTGGACGTTTTCGATTTTCAACAATTAAAAAATTATAAGAACGGCACCGTGTTCTATTCCGTTTGGGAAGCCGTAGATACCGCCGAAGAATAGCACAGCAATAGAACAGCACAAAAAACAGCCCTCGTCGCACGGAACTTTCCGCCGCGGGGGCTGTTGCTGTTTGTTTTTTATCGCTTTCAGTTCAATACGTCGGGCGATTCAAACGATTTCGACGGCTGCTCGCCTCTGTCCTCGGGGAACATCGTTCCCGCCGGAATTACGGGCAGAATCAACGGATTGATAAACGCGTTTGCCGTAAGCGAAGAAACCACGGCGCGAAGATACGGGTACACGATCTCCGTAGTGGAAATCGCCAGCACCTGACGATCTTCGTCGGTATTCACGTCCTCCGCTTCGAAAATCCCCACAAGACGCGCTTTCAGATTAAACGGCTTGGGTTCCGCTTCGGTAGATTCCACCTTTACTTCCAGCGCAACGAAGTACAGTTTATCGTTTTCCTGCACCTTTCTGATCGTGCGCGAAAACTGCGGTTTGATTTCGAATTTCGTGTTCCTGTCCATTTTAATGCGGTTCACGGTGTAGTTGAGTTCCTCTGCGGTAATCCCTCTTAAAGCATACTTCATATTAAAAAAGCCTTCCTTACTGTTTTTCGGTTACGCCGCCTTACCTAAGGCAACGTTTCCGTTCTGTGAATATTATAGCAGTTTTTGCAGGCGCTGTCAAGCATTGCGGCGCACGCCGCGGCGAAAAACCGACCGCAAAGATGAAATATTTATTGATTCTCTTGCTTTTTGCGGCATTTTATGTTATAATCGGTTTAGCACACCGAGGCAAAACCATAAAAGGAGAAACCTGATGTTAGAAGTAGTACATTTGACAAAAATTTACAAAGCCAAAGGCGGCGTGGAAACCAAGGCGCTGAACGACGTTTCCGTACGCTTTCCCGAAAAAGGCATGGTATTTCTGCTGGGCAAAAGCGGCAGCGGCAAATCCACGCTTTTAAACGTATGCGGCGGACTCGATTCCCCCACGTCGGGCGAAATCATCGTAAAAGGTCGTTCCAGCAAAAACTTTTCGCAGAGCGATTTCGATTCTTACCGCAATACTTTTATCGGGTTTGTGTTTCAGGAATACAACATTCTCAACGAATTCACGGTAGAAGATAATATCGCGCTCGCCCTCGAACTGCAGGGCAAGCCGAAAGATAAAAAAGCCATCAGGCAGCTTCTTGACGACGTGGATTTAAGCTCGTTCGCAAAGCGCAAACCCAACACGCTTTCGGGCGGGCAGAAGCAGCGTATCGCCATCGCCCGCGCGCTGATCAAACACCCCGAAATCATCATGGCGGACGAACCGACGGGCGCGCTGGATTCCGCCACCGGAAAACAGGTATTCGACACGCTGAAAAAGCTTTCGAAAACCAAGTTGGTTATCGTGGTATCGCACGACCGCGATTTTGCGGAAGAGTACGGCGACAGAATCATCGAACTGAAAGACGGCAAAATTTTATCGGACGTAACCAAAGAAGAAGCCGCGGCTAAGGCGCTGGGGGCAAACCTCGAAATCATCGGCGAAAACACCCTTTCGGTAAAGAACGGCGCGGCGCTCACGCAGCAGGATTATCAGTACATTTACTCTTTTTTATCGCGCAATAAAAACGCGATTATTTCAAGCGGCGAGAAAGAAATTTCCGATTTCAAAAAAGTAAGCCACATCACCGAAAACGGAGGGAAAGAATACTTTGCCGAAACGGACGAAAAACAAATTCCGAAAAAGCAATACGACGGAAAAAAGACGAAATTCATTCGTTCGAAACTGCCCATGCGGCACGCATTCAGAATCGGCGTTTCGGGCTTAAAATCCAAGCCGTTCCGTCTGATTTTCACTATTCTGCTCTGTTCGGTAGCGTTCATCATGTTCGGGCTTTTCTCAACATTGATGCTGTACGATAAAAACGAAACGCTGTACCAGACTTTAAACGACGCGGGCGTAAGCGTGCTGCACGTAAACAAAGTGTATCAGGTCCGCTACACTTACTCTTACGGCGACGGAGATTCTTACAGCGGCACCGAAGAAAGGCCCACGCGCATTACGGAGCGGGAAGTGCAAACCATCGCCGGAACATTCGGCGAAGCGTTCGGCGTATATCGGTTCGACGGTTCTATTTCCGATATGAAAACCACCGAACTCGGCAACTACTATTACTTTGTGCTGGGCTATCCCTCTTTAAACGCAAGCAAAATTTCTTACGTATCGTACCTGCCCGAAACGTCTGCGTTGCGCTCGCGGATCGTATGCGGCGCTTACCCCGTAAACGACGACGAAATCTGTATATCCACGTATACCGCGTCGGCAATGATCGCGGCAAAGAAATTCGAAACCGTCGCCGATCGGAACGCGTTACTCGGCAAAGAAATATCTTTCGATGGAGATACGTCGAAAACTTATAAAATCACAGGCATTTTCGATAGCGGCGACAGCCTTCTCGAAGCGCGCTATGCGGAATACAAAACCAAAGCGGTAAAAAATTCTTCTTCGAAAGAAGAACTCAAAAACGTGCAGGCGATGACCACGCAGATTCAGGACGGCTATCATCAGATTGCGTTTTTCAACGAAAAAACCGCAGAAAATTTACGGCAATCCAACTCGGATAACAACGGCAATAAAAATTACTACGATACTTTCAGCCCATCGTACTCGGCAACCACTACGAACGACTTGTCCTCGTCCTCTTACGTAAACTTTCAAGCCCTTTCCGTTCTCAATGCGCCCGACGTCGTCTGGTCGCACGGCAAATCGTCCGTATCCGATAACGAAGCGGTATTATCGAAAACCGCGTTTTCGAGTTTTATATCTCAGGTAAGAAATAATAAAGACGAGCTTTGGACAACCGCCTATAACTATTTGTCCGAAAACGGCTATTCGCAGTACGGCGACCGCATTTTCGCATGGCTTTCCGGCACGGATACTCCTTCCGCCGAAGAAAAAGCCGCCTACGACGCGCTCGTCTCTTTCGCGTCCGCGCCCGAATATGCCGAGAATTTGAAGTACGTAAAATTTTTCAATAAAAAAATAACGTTATTCGGCGATGAACAAACGGCCGAACAGTGGTTCGACGCCGCGACGCAACAAGCCTACGACGTTTTCCGCGCCGACGGTTCTCACGAAAAGAAATATTTAGACGCCGATCAGATTCGCAGCGTTTACTCCGCTTTATTAACCGCTTTCGACGGCGAAGACATTTTCCTCTCTTCGAAAGTAGTGATGAATTACAATTCTTCCGTTGTGGAAAGCTCCGCAAAACAACTTCGCGTCGTCGGCATTTGCTACGATTACGATTCTTACGGATTCATGCTTCTTTCCGACAACGATTATACGACGTTTAAAACAATTTCCGACGAAAACAATCCTTACGGAAACACGCAGACCAAGCGCACGGAAGAAACAAAATACACCGAACCGACAGACGCGAAATACGACGTCGTTTTCCTGTCCTACTCTTCGGCGCACCGAAACGACTTATCCATGTTTTCTTACGAATACGGCAACGACGATTCCCGGTTTTCTATCGGCAACGCCGAAGGACAATCGCTCGAAATGGTAAACCTCATCGTTGAAGATCTGTCCAAAGTCTTTATGTGGGCAGGCATCGTGCTTGCGGCGTTCTCGATGCTGCTGCTTTCCAATTTCATTGCCACGTCCATTTCCTACAAGAAGAAAGAAATCGGTATTCTTCGCGCGGTGGGCGCGCGCGGCGCCGACGTATTCAAAATTTTCTATTCCGAATCGTTCGTCATCGCGCTGATCTGCCTTGTTCTCGGCATCGCGGGCAGCGTCGCGGGATGCAATTTGATCAATAGCGAAATCAGCGAAACTCTCAACGCCTCGATCTTCGTATTCGGCGGCACGTCCGCATTGATACTGCTTGCCATCGCGGCGGTTACTTCGGCAATCGCAACGTTTCTGCCCGTATTCACCGCGGCAAAAAAGAAGCCCGTGGAAGCCATCCGCGCGTTGTAAAAAAGCATCAAACCGCATACCAAAGCACAGCAAAATCGTCCTGCGGCATTTTTCCGCAGGACGATTTATTTTTTTTAATGTCTTGTTCCAAGGCTTCCCCTTGCCTCATCGTGCTTATGCACAATGAGGCTCGTTGTAATTATTTCATCTTATTTCTTTTTGGTGAACAATGCTTTAATTGCTGTGATTAAATCCGCAAACGTCTTTTTCTTGATTGCAAACCAAACAAAAGCAAATCCGCCGATTCCTGCGACCGCTACCGAACCGATTACGATACCTGCAATTTGTCCGCCCGAAAGTCCGTCCTTTTTAGCAGGCGGGGTGATTTCGCCACCGCCCGAAGGCTTATCGTCATATACAGCCGTAAGGGTTGTTGCTTCCGTCACGGTAAAGGTATAACTCTTGTTTGTGCTGACGATTTTTCCGCTTTCGTCCTTCCAGCCTTTGAACGCTTTGCCTTCTTTATCTTCTGCCGTTACGGTTACGCTTTCGCCTTGGGTGTAAGTTCCTGCACCCGTTCCGCCTTCGACTTTGATTTCAACGGACGGTTTGGAGTCAACAGCTCTGAAATGCGCCTTGATTTCAATGTTTGCAGCAGGCATTTCAAAGGTTGTCGTAGAACTTGTCGCGCTTACAAACTCAATCGTTACGCCCGCTGTTTCGCAAGTCCATTTATCAAAGACTTTTCCTGTCGGTGCAGGATTTGCGGTTATGGTTATGGTTTCACCGGCTTTTGCAACTTCTTTGTCTTTCGTGCCGTCCACCATTTCTATTGCAAACTTTTCAATCGCCCGATAGGTTGCCTTAAATGTTACGTTTCCGGCAGGCATTTGGAACTTGATTTCCGTTTTGGTCAAATCCATACCCTCGGTGTCAAGTCCCGCAACTTCCCACTTGTCGAAGTACATATCGGTTGCAGGCGCATTTGCCGTTACTGTCACTTCTTCTTGATATTTTGCCGTAGGCGCGCTCGACGTTCCGTCTGTTACCGTTATGTTGTAAATAATATCGTCAAACAAAGCGGTCAACACAACGTCGTTTTCGGGCATATTGAAAGTGATTTCCTGTTGTGTAATCTGCGCCGTGTTAAGCACAACGCCTCTAAACGACCAACTTGCAAACTTTTTGCCCGTAGGCACCGTCGCTTTTACGGTTACAGATGTTCCGGCAGCATATTTTCCGCTGCCTGTTCCGCCTACAACCGTAACGGAATTCAAAGCGACTTTCACTTCGGCATAATCGCTTGCTTCGCTTGTGCCTGTTTCTTTATAGCGAACGTAATACGTTCCTTCGGCAAGTCCCGCCGTTTCGCCGTTCTCACAATCGTGTGCAGTTGCAAAAGTCGCATCTGTGGAATATTCCATATCGGCGGTCGTTCCCGTAATTTTGCCGTCCTTTGCGCCGTCAGCCGACGGAGCAATGCCTTTCAGTCCCGTAGGCGGAGTTTTTGTGCCTTTGACTATTTCAAATTTGACGGTAACGGAAGTCGTTATATTATAGTTGCCTATTCCGTTGTCTTCGACAGTCAAAGTTGCCTTGCCGACGTCCTTGTTGTTTGACGACACGCCCCTGTATTCCGAGCGAGGCAACTCAACGTTGCCGGTGGGCGTTATACGATATACCGTGTATTCGGGTTCGATGGTATATCCCGTCCATTCATACGTTGTTTTGGTAAGTGTCACCTCTATGGTGACGTCCTGCCTCTTTATTGTCCAAGGAATATTTATCGGGTCGGTAGTTCCGTCCAACCACTTATACCCTTTTTTCAGCGTCACAACTGCCGTGTATTCACCGGCAAAGGTATTTTTGTTGTTGCTGACGGTGTATCCTTCGCCGTCCGCAAGCAACACTTTTGCTTCGCCGTCATAAACGAATTGCGTGACGGGAGGTACGGGTACGGCTATCGTTTCGCCCGACACAATACTGAAATCAACCTTGTTTTTGTTCGGGTCTATGGTGATGTCGTACTCGCCCACAGCAAGATACTGTTCGGGAATTTCGATGTATGCGCGCACAGTCTCCACGCTTTGAGGCGTGCCGCTGATTGCAACAGTAAGGCTTGTTGCGCCTGCTTCGACTTTGGTTTTGATTTTTGCAACCAACCCCGAAGGCATATTCTTAAACCAAGACGTTACGTCGGTGTTTTGCGCAATTTCGGTAAAGGTATCTCCTGCCAACGTGACGGTGAACTCACTCTCATCGATGGCATAACCTTTCATACCTTCAACCTTGACGTCGCCCGTCGTTGCCGTGCCTGCTCCCGCGCCGTACACAAACCGTATTATCTTCAAATCATCGTTATACTCAGCTCCATAATAGTAAGCGTCGCTGTCACGGGTTGACTGCGAATCTTTCGTGCCGTATTCGGCTTTCGTCCCCGCTCCGAGTTTTACGTCGTAAATTCCATAAAAATTATAGCAGACCGAGTTGATGGTAACACTTCCGCCTTTGCTAAGTTCAAAAGTACTAACGTAAGCGTTCAAAACGTATCTGTTATTTTTTTCCGGATTTATCAATCGCACGACGGACGCCCCTTTTATAAACACCAGATTCGTCGGCTCACCGCTTCCCGAAATACATGAGCGCGATTCGATATAAACGTCGCTGTCCAATATGCTCAACTCGGCATTATAAATCTCTATTCCTGCTACATTCCCGACGGACTCAACTCTTGCAAATCCCGAAGTAGAGATATATATCTTGCTTTTTTCTATCGTTACGCCCTTAAACGTTGCGGTAGGGGTTGCATTACTTACGGCAATGCCTCTCTCTGCGTCAACTATGCTTACGTCGGCGTTCTTTATCACGCAATCGTAATAAGATTCTATTCCCGCGCCTTCGCCCGGCATTTTTATAGAGAGTTTTGCTCCGGATATTTCTATTCTTCCGCCGCCGTTCCCCCTGTCATTTTGTGCATAAATGCCCTTGGCTTCATTCTCTCGCGCAAACTTCACCGTGCAAGTATGTTCTATATTTTTTGTGCCTGTTCCCGAAATTTTAATATCGCCGTTTTCAGAATAAATTCCGTACACAACCTTATTTGTGCCGTAAAATTCGGTGTTGTTGTACTTGCTGCGGCATTTGACGTCCAAGTTTGCTTTTTCGGCAACGGTGATATTGCCGGTGGCAAACATACCGCAAGAAAAACCGTTTGAAGTCAAATTGACGTTGACGTTTATCTCTCCGTTGATTGTCAGGCTTTTTGCGTATAAGCCGTAAAGTGCTTTGCCGTATTCGGTGGTGATTTCGTCACCCGCACCGCTGATATCCATATTGATATTGAGCGTTCCCTTGCCCGTAACGGTAAGATTGCCTGCGGCATACACGCCGTATTGATTCTCGGTTACGGTGCTGTCGCTTAGCGTTATGGTATTTGTGCTCCCGTTTACAAGGTTTACCGTAACGTCATTGTCCGCGGTGAACCTTATGACTCCGCCGTTATATCCGTTTAGCATCAGCGTCTTGTCGGTGACAGTATAGGCATAAGTTCCGTCAGGTGCGGTTATATTGCCTGTGCCGTCAATCGTAAGTCCGCCTGTCGCTCCCGTTTCGCCTGCCGCATATACCGTACTCGTCGGGCTTGCAAACACAATGCCGAGTATAAGTGCAAGGCACATTGTAAGACCGAGTATAAGCGCTGCTATCTTTGATTTAGTCGCCTTAGTGTGTGTTATCATATTCTCTCCTTGTTTTCATTCTTGTGAGATATTTTGCAATAAACGCGACTTTACGTCGCAATTTTTTTGCAGTAAGTTGTCAATTTACGATAAAGCGTTCCGCGTCGGACGCGGTTTCAAATTTGAACGCCGTTGCGCCGATTGCTTTAAGAGAATAAGCGAAGCCGTTGCTTTTCTCCGTGCCTATAAGCGCGTTTACAGCCGTTTCTCCGACTTGCATATTCAGATTTTCGGCTGTTCCGATTTTCAGCACGGCATTCAGGGTGTTGAACAAATCCGCCGTATCGTCGCCGGACAAATTGTTGAGCGTGATGAATTTGTGCGACACTTTGTAAGAAAAGCCGTCTTCTTCCGTCTTATCCACGCGCACGACGGATGAAACGTAAAGGTTATCCGGGATATATTTTTTGAAATATTTATACGGAAAACCACCCATATCGGCTTTGAACGGCGTAAGGTCGATTTTTGCAACGACGTTAAAGTCCGCGCTTCCGTTTGCGGCAATTTCCGAAAAATCAACCTGCACGACGGTTACAGACACGTCTTTTTCGCCTATTTTGATTTTTCCGCCGGTTTGCCCGTAAAACACCGTCTGAGTAATCGCTCCGACTTGTTTTTCGGTAAGCGAAACCGTACCGCTCATGCTTTTACCCGCAAGTGCGCCGAAATTGACCGAATAACCGTTAAACCCCTTGCCCTCTTCGTAAGAAACAAATCCGTCAAACTCTTTGTTCAGTTCGGTTTCCATAGCGGCAAAATCTTCTTCGCCGTAAGCGTTTGGGCAAAGTGCGGTTTCATCAACCGCTTGCGTAAGAGTTTTTAATTGTCCTGCGGTGCGAAAAAGGTCTATGCCGTACGTCGTGCGGACGTAGATGTATCCGCCGATGATGACGACTCCCAGTATAGCCACTATAACCACAAGAGTGATAATAAGTTTTTTTATTGCTTTCATAATTTTTCTCCGTCGGGTAGTTCGAGCCGCCTTAATAAAAACGGCCCGATTACCTTATTTCTCAGATTGTATTAAAGTGTTATCCAAAGCGCGGGGACGACGCCGCCGTCGGGCACCAAATCGATACTATCTATGGCGCCTTTTGCATGTCTGTCCAAAACGAAGGTGGCATATCCCTGATTGCCGTTGGCGGGAGCGGGCGAACGAGTGTACCAGGTAACGTATTTTTTATCGTTGGTATTCATCGGCGCACCGTGTAATTTGGCAAAATCGGTTGCTTGCAGGTTTCTTGCGGGATCTTCCGCTAATACGTTCTTATTAAATCCGTACGCCGTAGTGGTAATATCCCGCAAAGACAGCAAAAATATCTTATCGTACGTATCTTTGCATTGGTCTGCAAACTTGTTTTTCCCTGCGTTTTCCCCGTAGCCGTAATACTTCGGGTAGTCATTCGGGTTGGAACTTCTCGCACTGTTGTCGAGTTTCATGGT